>Ga0206820_1011_pt1 | contig 71618 bp, 57 predicted proteins | sample Alteio_BWOrgCont_84_FD_152857 | JGI IMG/M metagenome (GOLD analysis project Ga0206820, IMG submission 152857) | Enriched cells from forest soil in Barre Woods Harvard Forest LTER site, Petersham, Massachusetts, United States -... | ecosystem: Environmental > Terrestrial > Soil > Temperate forest >...
GAAGCGGCCCCACTACAAGTCACCGTAGTCAAAGTAGCATTCCCTTCCACGTTAATTGTTCCGGTTGATATCGTCAATTTACCTGTCCCCGCTAAATTACCCGTTGTCCCGTTAATGGTCAGATTATTCGCACCTTCAGCCAGAACTCCTGTGCCATTTACTGTAACGGACATAAGACTATTATTAATCTGATTGGAGGTGAGGGTGATCGTTATACCTGCCGGAATTATAGCCAAATCGTCCTGCCCGGCATTCTGGCCGGGGAAGGTGGAAGTAGAAGTACCTGACTTTGACCAGGAAAGGGAGGAATTCCAGTTTCCTGTAAGTACAGCTGTGAAAGTAGTCTGCGAACGAACAGTACCAATGACAAAAAATAAAAAGAAAAACACCTGGTACTTTCTCACGATATCCACAACTGTTAAACCTTTTCCAACTATACGCAAGAAACCTCCAAATGTTTCAATTCCCTGCAATAATCAAAGTGATACATTCGCGTACTAATATCGGAAATATCAAGGTCAATACCAAACCCGTTATTTTGTTAACTTTGGCCAAAAGCAATTTATGCTTACCCTATTTAAAAAAGAGATCAACGTTTTTCTGAATTCCCTCATAGGTTATATTGCTATTGTTGTTTTTTTATTCACCATTGGACTTTTTATGTGGATACTTCCTACAGATTCCAATATTCTTGATAACGGATTTGCCAATATCGATGCATTATTCGTAACGGCCCCCTGGGTATTTTTATTTTTAATCCCTGCTATTACCATGCGGACCTTCGCAGATGAAAAAAAAGGCGGCACCATTGAATTATTGCTGACACGACCCCTGACCGACCTTCAGATCATCCTGGCAAAATATTTTGCCGGTGTTATCCTGGTTATTATTTCCTTACTCCCAACCCTTATTTATTATTACACGGTTTCCTGCCTTGGAAATCCCCCTGGGAATATTGATACAGGAGGAATGTGGGGGTCTTACATAGGCTTATTGTTTTTGGCCTCAGCCTTTGTTGCTATAGGAGTCTTTGCTTCTGCTATTTCAAATGACCAGGTCACCGCATTCATCATCGCATTATTTCTTTGTTTCTTTTCTTATGTAGGGTTTGAATATATCAGCTCCCTGGATCTTTTTGGAAAAATCAACAGTTTTATCCTTTCCCTTGGAATAAATGATCATTATCTTTCTATGAGCCGGGGAGTTATCGACACCCGGGATGTACTTTACTTTCTTAGCCTTATTTCGGTATTTATTATTTCAACTCGCACTTGTCTGGAGAGCAGAAAATGGTAAACGAAATCAAAAATAATCGTCCGAACAGGAAACGTGATCTGCTTTATCTGTCACTGAGTGTTATCATCATCATTCTGCTTAACTACATTGCAGGTTTTGTTTTTCATCGTTTCGATCTCACTTCCGAAAAACGTTTTACACTCACACCCAGTACGATTAAACTGGTCAAAAACCTGGACGATGTTGTTTTTGTAAAAGTGTATTTAGATGGGGAATTTCCAGGAGCGGCCGGTTTTAAACGATTGCGAAATTCTACCAAAGAGTTGCTGGATGAATTCCGGGCATATGGTGGCGATAATATTGAATATGAATTTACAGATCCGAACGCGATAACGGACAAAAAACAACGCGAGCAACTGTATGAGCAGCTGAATAAAAAAGGTCTACAAGCAACCAATCTGGAAGTCAAGGGTGAAAAAGGATTAAACCAGCAGATTATTTTCCCGGGAGCAATTGTCACTTATAGGGGCCGGGAAATTCCCTGGATTTTACTAAAAACTCAAATGGGTGTGAGCCCCGATGAGCAATTAAACAACTCTATACAAGCGCTTGAATATGAATTTTCGAACAGCATCCGTAAACTTAGCGTTGGTCTGAAGCCAAGGATAGCCTTTATTGACGGACAACATGAACTCGACTCTCTGCAACTTGCAGATATTTCGGCTAGTTTACAGGAATATTATGACATTGTTCATATAAACATTCAACATAAACTAAAATGCCTGAATGGATTGAAAGCTATTATTATAGCACACCCTGACAGTGCTTTTGACGAGAAGGACAAATTCATTATTGACCAATACATCCTGAACGGTGGCAACGCACTCTGGCTGCTGAATCCTGTTTATGTAAGTTATGATAGCCTAACGAAAAGTGCTGTTACATTGGGATTGGAAAATCCAGTCAATCTAAAGGACCAACTTTTTAAATACGGGGTTCGCGTCAATCCAAATCTGATACAGGATCTGCAATGTGCTGCCCTTCCCGTAAATAAAGCCTTAGTAGGACAACAACCTGACTGGAAATTGATGCCTTGGGTATTCAGTCCATTGATCATCCCCACTGAACAACATCCGATTGTAAAAAATTTAGATGTCATAAAACTTGACTTTGCAAGTTCTATTGATACAATCGGAACTCCTGATGTTCACAAAACTATTTTATTGAAAACCTCCCGCTACACTAAACTGGTTAACGCTCCTGCACGTGTTAATCTTGCAATGGTCAATATCCGACCGGATGAAAATCAATACAGAAAATCATTTCAGGCTGTTGCTGTCTTGCTGGAAGGCAAGTTTGAATCACTTTACAAAAACCGGCTCCCCCCGAATATAGCAAAGGACAGTGCCATCGGCTTTAAGGAAAATGGGAAACCCGCCAAAATGATTATCGTATCAGATGGGAATATTATCCGGAATGGGATCGATCGGAACGGACAGGCTTTGCCCCTTGGGTATGACCGGTATACCGGAAAAATGTATGGTAACAAAAATTTTCTTCTGAATTGTGTCAATTGGTTATGCGATGATTCAGGACTTATGTCAGCAAGAGCAAGAGATATAAAATTGCGCATGCTCAACAAGAAAAAAATTGCCGGAGAAAGAATAAAATGGCAGCTTATTAACACTTTTCTGCCAATCATACTCGTTATTTCATTAGGGATTGTCCTTTTTTTCTTTCGAAAAAGAAAATACGCATCCTGAACTGAGCAAAAGAACAAAGAAACTGTTTAAAACTACTTAAGATGAAGCGGAACAGGATAGCAATCGTTCTTGTTGTGCTGATGGGGAGCATCAGCCTTTGGTTTATTCTGCACAATGGCAATACGACCTTAAAAAAAGGCTTGCGAAATTTCGCATTGGAAGATACTACACATATCACCAAATTGTTTTTAGCAGATAAGAATAACAACACCATAACACTTGAAAAACAAAGGCCGGGAATATGGCGGTTAAATGGAAAATTTTATGCCCGGAATGATGCCGTCAACATGGTCTTAGGGACTATGAAAATCATGGAAGTTAAAAGTCCAGTAGGAAAGAATGGACGGGAAGGTGTGTTAAAATCTCTGGCCACAGGAGGTGTTAAAGTGGAAGCTTACGAAGGGGATAAGTTGGTTAAGCTATTTTATGTCGGTTCCGAAACTCCGGATTTTATGGGCACTTATATGCTCCTGGCTGATCCCGAAACCCAGCAAAATTCGATTTTCCCTTATGTCGTTTACATCCCGGGATTTGACGGCTTCCTTACTCCTCGTTTTTTCACCGGTGAAAACGAATGGCGCGACCGGACTATTTTTCATTACATCCCTCCTGAAATAAAATCAATAAAAGTGGAATTTCCTCCCAAACCGGAAAATGGGTTTGAAATAACCAATCTTCCCGGAAGCAGGTTCGAAGTGCGTTCTTCTGTCGATAATCTGCCCTTGCAACACATTGATACCATGTCTGTAATGCAGTATGTCAGCTATTTTCAAAATATACAATACGAATTAATTGAAAAGCTGAGTAAGAGCTTCAAAGATTCTGTGCAGGCTTCTACCCCGATATCCAAAATATCGGTAACGGATACAAAGGGTCAAACAAATACGATAAAGGTCTTTTACAGAAATCCAGGGCCAAAGTCAATAGATGCGACCGGGAAGCCTGCCAAATACGACCCTGACCGGATTTTTGCACTGATCAATAATGGAAACGACTTTGTCACCATTCAGTTTTACGTCTTCGGTAAACTTCTGGAACCTATAGCCTATTTTACGCCCAGGAACTTTGTTAAAAGATAGTGCATAACATTCATTTTAATCTCCCCCATATTCCTTTACATTCACTTAAATTTGATAGGCCATAAGAGTTAATGGTTCCTAACTTAAAACTAAACCTCCAATGAAGTTTATTGTATCCAGTTCAGCACTTTTGAAACAATTACAGGCCCTGTCAGGCGTACTCAATTCAAACAACACGCTTCCGATACTCGACAACTTTTTGTTTGAAATTGAACGCGGTCAATTAACCATTTCGGCTTCTGACCTGGAAACCACTATGACAACCATTATTTCTGTTGAATCAAAAGACGGTGGCAGCATTGCTATTCCGGCTAAATTGCTAATCGATACGTTAAAAACTTTTCCGGAACAACCGCTTACCTTCAGCATAGACAAAAACAAATTTGGAATAGAAATAAGTTCTGATTACGGAAAATATAAATTGACCGGACAAAACGGCGAAGAGTTTCCAAAAATTCCAAGTATCCAATCTGCTTCTTCCATTGAGGTTGATGCCCCTATTTTAGCCGAAGCGATCAATAAAACTATTTTTGCGACCGGAAATGATGAACTGCGTCCGGTCATGTCAGGAGTGTTTTGCCAATTGGATTCGGATAGCCTGACTTTTGTTTCCACGGATGCGCATAAATTGGTGCGTTACCGTCGCAATGATGCGAAATCAAAAGCCACAGCTTCTTTTATTCTTCCGAAAAAACCGTTGAACCTGCTTAAAAACATTTTGCCGAATGTTATTGAGAAAGTAAAAATTGAATTCAACGCCACCAATGCTTTCTTTTCTTTTATCGGCACAACAATCATTTGTCGTTTGATCGATGGTAAATATCCTAACTACGAAGCCGTTATTCCTGCAAGCAATCCAAATAAACTTACAGTTGACCGTATGGCATTTCTAAATTCGATCAGACGTGTTTCGATTTTTTCCAATAAAACGACCCATCAGGTTCGTTTCAAAGTTGCCGGCAGCGAATTAAGCATCTCGGCGGAAGATCTTGATTATTCTAACGAAGCCAGTGAACGTCTCACCTGCCAGTATGTGGGGGAAGATATGGAAATCGGATTTAACTCCAGGTTTATTCTGGAAATGCTTAGCAATATTAGCAGCGAGAGCGTTACCTTAGAAATGTCGGCACCTAACCGGGCCGGGATTTTATTACCATCCGAACATAACAATAAAGAAGAAGATACGTTGATGCTCGTAATGCCTGTAATGCTCAATAATTAAACAACTCAACAACTCAACAACTCAAACTCATAACTCTCCATAATCTGGTTAGCCAGAAGTTTTTTACAGGCTTCCTCCACCTTAACGGAAGCAACCTCTTTAGAAGGAGCTTCCACTTCCAATGTAATATGTTTACCAATACGCACATTTTGGATCTCCGGCAAACCTATATTTTTCATACTTCCGGTTACCGCTTTTCCCTGAGGGTCCAACAAGGCCTTCAATGGCATTACATCAATTTCTGCTCTGTATTTACCCATTTCCTTATTTTTTTATTAGACAAATAACTTCTTGGTTAAAACCTCCTCATAAACCGAACGGATTCCATCTTCCAGATTTATCTTATGTTTCCAGCCGAATGAATGAAGTTTGGTTACATCCATCAATTTACGGGGCGTCCCATCGGGCTGTGCAGGATTAAAGTTCAATTCTCCATTAAATCCTACCACTCTTTTTATCAGTAAAGCAAGATCCTTTATAGAAAGATCTTCCCCACAGCCAATATTTACCAAGCCTGATCCATTATAATTCTCCATCAAAAAAACACAGGCATCCGCCATGTCATTCACATGCAAAAACTCTCTTCGCGGATTCCCGGTTCCCCAAACTTCCACAAATGGCATACCTTCCACCTTGGCGGTATGTATTTTTCGTAGCAAGGCGGGAAGAACATGTGAATTATTCAAATCGTAATTATCATTAGGCCCATATAAATTAGTCGGCATCGCTGACACAAAATTGCAACCATACTGACTTCGATAGGCATCGCACATTTTAATTCCGGCAATTTTTGCAATCGCATAAGGCTCATTTGTCTGTTCCAAAGGACCGCTCAGCAAATATTCTTCTTTTAAGGGCTGGGGAGCCAGTTTAGGATAAATACAGGAAGATCCTAAAAACATCAGTTTCTTTACCTGATTCCGGTAAGACTGATGGATCACATTGGACTGGATCATGATGTTATCATAAATAAACTCTGCACGAAAAGTATTATTGGCATAAATGCCACCGACTTTTGCAGCAGCCAAAAAAACAAGATCCGGTTTCTCAGCTTTGAAAAAGGTTTCTACTTGCGCCTGGTTACGAAGATCTAACTCCTTTGATCCACGTATTATAATATTTCTAAAACCAAGTATTTCCAATCTTCTGACAATAGCGGAACCCACCATTCCCCGATGTCCCGCTATGAATATTTTATCGTCTTTGTTCAATTTCAGGAATCTATTCGTGAAAATTCATAATGTCATGGCCACCTTCTAAAAGGTATTTATCCTTTTCGAATAATTTCAGATCAGCCTGAACCATTTCTTTGCAAAGTTCTTCCACACTGTATTTAGGTTTCCAGCCTAATTGATTAAAAGCTTTGGAAGCGTCTCCTACCAAAAGATCAACCTCTGCCGGCCGGAAATAACGGGGATCAATCTCAACCACCGTTTTTTTCGTCCTCGTGTCAATCCCCTTTTCCTCCACTCCCGCACCCTCCCATTTCAATTCGATCCCAACCTGCTTAAATGCCATCTCTACAAATTTTCGGACAGACACCTTTTTCCCGGTTGCCAGTACAAAGTCATCCGGATTATCCTGCTGCATCATTAACCACATACCTTCCACATAATCTTTCGCATGTCCCCAATCCCTTTCAGCATCGATATTTCCGAGAAAAAGTTTTTGTTGCAGACCCAAACTTATTTTGGCTGCGGCACGGGTAATTTTCCGGGTGACAAAAGTTTCACCCCGAACGGGACTTTCATGATTAAACAAGATACCGTTACAGGCGAAAATACCATACGATTCACGGTAGTTTTTGGTTATCCAGTAAGCATATAATTTGGCTACTCCATAGGGGCTTCGCGGATAAAACGGTGTTGTTTCGCGCTGAGGAATTTCCTGTACTAATCCATATAATTCAGAAGTAGAGGCCTGGTAGAATTTTGTTTTCTTCTCCATACCAAGAATACGGATCGCTTCCAGCAAACGCAATGTACCGATTGCGTCCGCGTTCGCCGTATATTCAGGCGTTTCGAAAGAAACTTTTACATGTGATTGAGCAGCGAGGTTATAAATTTCATCCGGCTTTACCTCTTGTACAATACGGATTAAATTAGTGGAATCTGTCAGATCACCATAATGTAAAAAAAAGTTAACCTTATTTTCATGAGTATCTTTATACAGGTGATCTATCCGGTCAGTATTAAAGAGCGAACTTCTTCTTTTTATTCCATGTACAATGTACCCCTTGTTCAACAGAAACTCACTTAAATAGGCTCCATCCTGACCGGTAACGCCTGTTAATAATGCTACTTTTGCCATATAGATGCGCTATAAAAGTTGAACTGCAATAATACTAAAAATTAACGAATATCTTTACTGAATCCGATTTCGTACCTTCGTGCCTCATGGCAAATATGGTAGCAATAGTCGGGCGCCCGAACGTAGGCAAATCAACTCTTTTTAACCGTTTGACAGAAAGCAGGATGGCAATCGTTGAGGAAACCTCCGGAGTCACCCGCGATCGTCATTACGGAAAGGTGAATTGGAACGGACTGGAGTTTTCGATAATTGATACGGGAGGGTATGTCCGGGGTTCGGAAGATATTTTTGAAGCAGAGATACGTCGGCAGGTCGAACTGGCGATCGATGAGGCCAACATCATACTTTTTGTAGTAGATGTAACCATTGGGATATCACACTTGGATGAAGCTGTTGCCGCCCTGCTCCGTAAATCAAAGAAACAAGTAATGGTAGTTTCTAACAAAGTGGACAATAACGAGCGAATCAGCCTGTCTTCTGAATTTTATTCCCTGGGATTAGGTGATATATATTCGCTTTCGGCCATCAACGGCAGTGGCACAGGCGAGTTGTTGGATGAACTGGTGAAACACCTGGATAAGGAGGAAGTTGTGGAAGAAACCAATCTGCCGAAAATTGCTATTGTGGGCAGACCTAACGTAGGGAAATCCTCTTTGCTGAATTCCTTGCTCGGAACAGAACGCTCAATTGTTACAGATATTGCCGGCACAACACGGGACACCATCAATACACACTATAACCAATTTGGTAAAGATTTTATTTTAGTTGACACGGCCGGAATTCGCAAAAAAGCGAAGGTACATGAAGACATAGAGTTCTATTCCGTTATGCGTTCTGTAAAAGCTATTGAAGATTGCAATGTATGCCTGCTAATGGTGGATGCCCAGGTAGGCATAGAAGCTCAGGAAATGAGTATCTTCCGGCTTGCCGAAAAGAACAGAAAAGGCATCGTAATCGTCGTTAATAAATGGGACCTGGTAGAAAGTAAGCATTCCAAGAGTACCAAAGAATATGAAGAGTACGTTCAGAAGAAAATCGCTCCATTTATAGATGTCCCGGTAGTCTTTACTTCGGCCACTACCAAACAAAGAATCTTAAAGGCTGTTGAGGTTGCTCTGGAAGTGAATGAAAACCGGATCAGGAAAATCCCCACTTCCAAGCTGAATGATGTCATGCAAATAGATATTGAAAATTATCCTCCTCCAGCTATCAAGGGAAAATATATAAAAATAAAATATGTCCAGCAGTTACCAACATATGCTCCATCATTTGCATTTTTCTGCAACCTGCCACAATATGTAAATGAACCTTACAAACGTTACCTGGAGAATAAATTGCGGGAGCACTTTAATTTCAGCGGTGTACCGATACAGGTTTTCATGAGGAAGAAATAGTCATCGTAATTAGTTCTGAATTACGGGTACTAATGACTAACTATTTAATGACGGCCAGTCTTCCATTTTTCAAGGTGATGGTATTACTCAACCGAACGGCATAAAGTCCCTGAGTCAAATTGCTTGCATCAACGGATTCCCTGTCGTTGAGCGATTGATCCAACACAAGTTTTCCGTTTAAATCAAATACCTGAAGCCTTTCTATTTCTTTTGAATGAGTGGATCCCTGATCAACAGGGATTTCGATAAAAAAATGATCCGAACAAGGATTAGGAAAAATTTTCAATTCTTCACTTTTGTTTTTTAATTCGTTGATCCCCGCTGCTATATTGGTCAACATGCGAACACGGTAAAAATTACCATCTGCGATATACAAATTTTGAAAATAGGAATCTAGCGCAACGCCAAAGGGGGACATTTCAGTTTCAGTAGCAGGTACACTGTCAAGGTAACCACTGCCGCCACCTGCTATTGTTCTGATCCTTCCATCAAATGCACTCACCTTACGAATCCTACCTTCTCCTTCATCTGCTATGTACAAATTTCCGCCGGGATCTACTGCAATATCCGTAACATCACTCAATCCAGCATGAGTAGCCAGACTATCGTCTCCACTATCATTAGCTTCGCCATTACCGGCTACTGTTGTGATTTTCCCATCGCTGATGGTTACCTCCCGGATTCTGTTATTGCCATTATCTGCAATAAAAATATTACCCGAAACATCTAACTTAATGGCCAAAGGCAGATTAAGTTCGGCATTAACCGCTGGGCCTCCATCTCCACTATAACCACCGATTCCCAGATTACTACCCGCCACAGTAGTTATAATCCCAGTACTGGCTTTTACTTTTCGGATACAATTATTAAACTCATCTGCAATATAAATATTTCCGGCAGTATCCAGCGCAACACCCACAGGGTACTGCAAAGATGCGACAGTCGCAGGACCATTGTCCCCATTGTAAGCCGGAATTCCATTTCCAGCAATCGTAGATATGATCCCTGTCCCTGTCGCAAAGGAAACCTTTCGGATACGGCTATTTCCAAAATCCGCAATGTAGATATTACCCGAATCATCCAGTGCGACCGCCGAGGGGTTAAACAAAGCGGCAGCTGTCGCAGCCCCGCCATCACCCCCATATCCTTGGGTAGTATCTCCTGCAATAGTAGTGATGATATTACTGCCAACCGCAACTTTCCGGATTCGGTTGTTCAGAAAATCTGCAATATAAATGTTCCCGGCAGCATCCAGCGTCACGCCATAAGGATCGATCCCTGCGTTTAAGGCTGGTCCTCCATCTCCGCTCCAATCTGGTATACTATCTCCGGCAACAGTATAAATAAACTGTGCATGCAGGCGAAGAGAACCAAGAACAACAAGAACAACAAGAAGAATGGTTAACTTTTTAATCATGTCCTGGTACTTATTTGAAAACTTTTGTCTTTATACTTAAGTAAGACTTTGCCAAAATGGATTTTCATGACCTCATTAACGCAAAAAATGCACTTCTAGTATGTCAAATTATAAGGTGGAAAAAGTTGTGCTGATTTGCATTTATTCGCATCATTTTTCATTTTTCTTCGGTGCTCATGAATCCGCCATCGGCAGATTTCACTATTACTCAATTGACTACTCTTACTTAGCCAAATTACCTTTGAAAACCTTCTCAAACTTGTCCAGCTTTGGCTTGATCACGAACTTACAATAAGGCTGTTCTCCATTAAGGTTATAATAATTCTGATGATAATCTTCCGCTTTATAAAAAACAGTAAAGGGACTAATTTCCGTTACCACAGGGTTTTCCCAGGCACCGGAAGCGCTTAATTCCTTTTTAATTTTTTCAGCTATTTCTTTTTGTTTAGTGTTATGGTAAAATATAACGGAGCGGTATTGCGTACCATGGTCGTTACCTTGTTGATTAAGCGTTGTCGGGTCATGAACTTTCCAAAACACCTCCAATAATTGTTCGTAGCTCACTTGTTTCGGATCATAAAAAATCTGGGTAACTTCGGCATGACCGGTCGTTCCGGTACAGACCTCTTTGTAAGACGGATTTTTAACTGTCCCCCCCGAATATCCCGAACTAACAGCAATTACCCCTTTGACCTGTTGAAAAACGGCTTCTACACACCAAAAGCAACCAGCCCCGAAAGTAGCAGTATCAAGATCATCCATAGATATTGTATTGGTTTCCATTTTTTTTTCAGTTTTATCTTTTGTTTGCGCACATGAAACCAAAGCCACTCCCACTAAGAAATAACTGAAAATTGATTTTAGCTTTTGCATGTGTAACTGGTTAAACTTTTCATTAAATAATCCTACTTAGATCAGTGATATATCCTTTTTATGTGATGACTATTTCATACTTATTCATACTTACTGCCAAAATTAGATAAAATTCTCTTATTTTTATCTTAAGAAAACCACAGGTTATCTGTGGTTTTTGTTTTAAGAAGGTAAGAGACTATTCAAAATTTAGCTCATAAATTCGATTATGTGTCTGTTTTGGCTGAGTTTAGGAATGTGACATTCGCATTTCGCTCAAAAACACATACTAATCAATTTTATACTATAAATTTGAACCGCCTCTGAAACTATATAAATACTATGCTTAATCACATTAAAGGAGAGTTAGTAGAAAAAACACCCACCTATGCTGTTGTGGAATGCTCTGGAACAGGTTATTTGCTTAACATATCCCTGAATACGTATACCAAACTACCAGGAAGTGGCAGCTGTAAAGTGTTTACAGAACAGATGTATGTTCGGGATGATTTGCCCAGACTTTTCGGTTTTGCTGACATTCAGGAACGGCAGTTATTCCGGCACCTGGTATCAGTCTCCGGCGTTGGAGGCACAAGTGCCATTATGATGCTTTCTTCCCTGTCAGCACAGGAAATTCAGCAGGCTATCCTGAGTGGCAATGTGGCTGTTCTTAAAAGCATAAAAGGCATTGGTGAAAAAACAGCTCAACGCATCATTGTCGACCTGAAAGGCAAGCTTGGGAAAAGTGACTTATCGCCTGATTTTATGACAGTTCCATACAATAATACCCGCGAAGAGGCGTTATCAGCTCTGGTCATGTTGGGTTTTGCCAAAAATACGGCCGAAAAAGCCCTGGACAAAATCATAAAAGACTCACCCTCAGCACATAACGTTGAGGACTTGATAAAGGCAGCATTAAAAAATTTATAGGCCGGGAATTATTAAATTGTTGTGGCGAATAGTGCACTCAAATACACATTAATAGCAGCAATTTCGGCAACTGCCTATTCCGCTTTTTATAGTAATGAAGCAGAAGATCGTCCTACCGATAACCAGGACGATCCTTCCCCCATAGTTCTTCCGATTGATTCGCCAAAACAAAAAACGGCTGCAATTGATACACCCCTAACAGCTCCTAAACTCAGGTACAACTTCCAGGATCAATCGGTACAGGATCCGCTCAATTACCCCAATGGAGGGGGTTTAAAACTAAAAGACCCCTCAAATATAAAAAAGGACGTTCAATATGACCCAACAACAGGGCAATATGAAATCACCCAAAAAATAGGAAATGAAGATTACAGGCCTCCAACCTATATGACTCCCGAGGAGTACGAAGATTACATTATTCAACAGAAGATCAAAAGCTATTGGGGACAACGTACAAAAGCCGAAGATGTCAAAAAAGGTAATCGCTCGCTGATACCTACCTTACATGTAGGAGGAGAATATTTCGACCGGATCTTTGGAGGAAATACCGTTGATATCCGACCCCAGGGTACGGCTGAACTTATTTTCGGTTTAAACAATTCAACAACACAGAATCCGGCATTACCCGTCAATCAACGTAGTATCACCACCTTCAATTTCAATGAAAAAATTCAGTTAAACGTAGTCGGCAAAATCGGGGAAAAACTAAAACTCACAACAAACTATAATACAGAAGCCACTTTCGACTTTGAAAATCAAATGAAGATTGAGTACAATGGCCTGGAAGATGAAATCATTAAAAAGATTGAAGCGGGCAATGTCAGTTTGCCCTTGACAGGTTCGCTTATTTCAAGCAGCACCAGTTTGTTCGGAATAAAAACGCAGATGCAGTTTGGACGCTTAACCGCAACAGCCGTCTTGTCCCAGGACAAGGGTAAAAAATCAGTCATCAACGTAAGCGGAGGAGCTCAGACCACCAACTTTTCAATTACGGGCGACCAATATGAAGCTAACCGCGACTACTTTTTAGCTCAATATTTCAGAGATCGGTTTGATACGGCAATGGGATCATTACCTGTTATTCTTTCGGATGTGATTGTAACAAGAGTCGAAGTATACGTAACTAACAGGACCAATACGGTCGTCGGTTTACGCAACATTGTAGGCTTTGCCGATCTGGGAGAGGATAAGAAACACAGTTCTCCTTTGTTCAAGGAAAATGTGATCCACGATGTGAGCCCAACTTCTGTTTTACCATACAATACTCAAAATGACGAATACCATCAGGTTGCAGATACTATTTCCGGTTACCTAAAAGACCGCAATTTTAATACAGTAACAACAAAACTACCTGCCTGGTACGTGAATGCACGTGATTACGAGAATGTCAACCTGGCCAGGATGTTAGCTCCTACAGAATATACTTTCAATCCAAAACTTGGTTTCATATCACTCAACCAGGCTTTGAATTACGACCAGGTATTAGCTGTCGCCTTCCAATATACCTATAACGGAAAAGTTTACCAGGTAGGAGAATTTTCAACGGACGGAATTGTTAGTCCCAAACCTCTTTTTCTGAAACTGTTAAAAGGAACAGTCACCAACCCGCAATTACCAATCTGGAACCTGATGATGAAAAACATCTATTCCATTGGTGGCTATCAAATCAACCCGCAGAATTTTGTTTTGAATATTTTGTATAATAATATTTCCACAGGAGTCAACATTAATTATTTTCCCGATGGTCCTGTTTCCGGCAAACCCCTGGTACAGGTTTTTGGCCTTGATCGGCTCAATTCCAACGGAGATGCCATACCTGACGGAGCATTCGACTTTCTGGATGGAGTCACGATCATGTCTGCCAGTGGACGCATTATTTTTCCTTCCGTTGAACCTTTCGGAAGTTATTTAATTAACAAACAGGTGATAAGGAAAAACCCCAATGACTCCACGTACGCGAAAAAATATGGGTTTAAACAACTATATGATTCCACCTTGATTGTAGCCCAGCAGTTTCCCCAGTTGAACCGTTTTACACTTTCCGGAAGTTTCAAATCTTCCTCCAGCTCCGACATATCGCTCAATACCGTTAACGTACCACAAGGTTCCGTAACCGTTACCGCAGGAGGTATCAAATTGACGGAAAATGTCGACTATACAGTGGATTATACCTTAGGTCGGGTAAAAATCATCAACCAGGGGATTCTCAGTTCCGGTACTCCTATCCAAATATCACTGGAAAGCAATGCGTTGTTCGCATTGCAAACAAAAACCCTCATGGGCGCAAACTTTGATTATAAAGTAAACAAGGATTTCAATATAGGAGGTACCATTTTAAATCTGAACGAACACCCCCTTACTCAAAAAGTAAACATTGGCGATGAACCCATTGACAATACCATTATTGGTGTTAATTCCAACTACCGGACCGCAGTCCCTTTCATCACCCAGTTGGTGAACAGATTGCCTTTCATCAATACAAAAGCTCCCTCGAACTTTGTTGCCTCCGGCGAAGCCGCCCGCTTATTTCCGGGACATAACCGGGCTATCGGCTCAGGTGCAGCCGGTGATTCGTATATCGACGATTTTGAAGGAAGCATTTCCAATATCGACCTGAAACAGCCCCAGTCCTGGAACCTGGCGAGTATTCCCCAGGGACAGCCTACGGTGTTTCCGGAAGCTTCTTTAAATGATAGTGCGGCTATTGGTTATAACCGGGCCCTTCTTAACTGGTATATTCTGGACCCCTTGTTTCTTCGTCAGACAAACGGACTTACACCTTCCTCCATAACCCTTGATAGCATGTCCAATAATCAAACCCGGGAAGTTTTGGAAACAGAAATATTTCCGAACGAACAATTAGCCAGTGGCCTGCCAACAAATACGCCTATGTTTGACCTGGCCTATTACCCTTACATACGCGGCCCTTACAATTATGATGTGAAAGGTTACCGCAATTCAAGTGGAACTGTGATTTCGAATGGGATTAACAGCAATGGAAGTCTGAACCTCCCGGCAACTCGTTGGGGAGGCATCATGCGGGCCATTCAAACCAATGATTTTGAAGCCACGAACATTGAGTACCTGGAATTATGGATGATGGACCCTTTCAACAAAGACAACCATAATCCTAATACCTCCGGCAACCTTTATATTAACTTGGGTGATGTCTCGGAAGATGTGATGAAAGATTCCCGGAAATCATTTGAAAATGGCTTGCCGATTGACGCGGCTAACTCGACGGGTGTTCCCTGTGATACTACAAATCTGGCAAGGGTTTCAGACATACAATCTCTGGTGAACGCGTTTGATGTGAATGCAAGCGCACGCCCTTTCCAGGATGTAGGCCTGGACGGGTTCAGCGATGCCCAGGAAGCTGCTTTTCCGACTGCCAGAAAATACCTGGCAAATATAGCGGCAGCCTTTGGTACAAGTTCTCAAGCTTATCAGCGCGCAGTTATTGATCCTTCAGGTGATGACTATAATTTTTACCGCGGATCGGCCTACGATGACCTCAATGCAGGCGTTCTTACCCGGTACCTGAAATACAATGGTTATGATGGAAATTCCCCGCAAACGGGTCAATCTGACAATGTGATATATGGGCAAAAACAGGCCTCCTATTCTCCGGAAAGTTATACAACCTCTGCTACGACCTTGCCCAACACAGAAGACATTAACAATGATAACACCCTGAGCGAAAATGAAGGCTATTATCAATACAAAGTGAGCTTGAAACCATCGGACTTTAACACAGTCGGAAACAACTACATTGCGGACATTCTTTCCACTAACGGACAAAACATTAAAAATGGTGCACCCAAACCCATCAAATGGTACCAACTCAAAATTCCCATACACAGTTTTGATACCAAGGTAGGCAGCATCTCTGATTTTCGTTCCATACGTTTTCTTCGCATGTATTTCAAAGGTGTCGACCAACCCATTGTTTGCCGCTTTGCCCGTATGCAGTTTGTCCGGAGTTCCTGGATCATTTATCCCAACTCCCTTCTGTCCGACGGAGAATACCTGGCCACCGACGGGGGAGGCGCATCCTTTTCCTTATCTTCCGTCAGCATCGTTGCAAATGGTACACAAGCACCCGTAAATTATGTCCTTCCTCCCGGCATTCAGCGTACCGTCAATGTTCAGTCTTCTAACCTGGCCCAGCAAAACGAACAATCCTTAGCCATGCAGATTTGTGGCCTGCAGGATGGTGATGCCAAAGCCTGCTACCGGAATATGAATTTTGATATACGTAATTACAAAACAATACAAATGTTCGCGCATGCGGAAGCCCCCGTTCCAAATACGACCGATCTTAAAAGCAACGATTTGCGTTGGTTTATCCGTTTGGGTTCGGACTTTACAGACAACTATTATGAATATGAAATCCCCTTACAGGTCACTCCGGGAAAAAACTACAATGGGGGTCTCGAAAGCGACCAATACGCGGTTTGGCCTCTTGCAAATCAACTGGACCTGGCATTTGCAAAACTGATAGCGGCAAAACAGGAACGTGATATCGCCATCAATTCCAAATCCGCATCAACTACCTTACGCTACCCGGTAAGTGACGGCAACAACACGATTTACATCATGGGAAGTCCCAACCTGGGAGGTATTACAACGATTATGATCGGAGTACGTAACCCCAAACGCCAACCAGGAGTTCCCGGAGATGATGGATTGCAGAAATGTGCGACAGTTTGGGTGGATGAACTCCGCCTGAGTGGCTTCAATGAATCAGGAGGATGGGCAGCATTGGGCCGGGCCAAAGTTGATCTTGCCGACCTTGGCTCCCTTTCTCTTGCAGGCAATTACAGCACCCCCGGCTGGGGTGGCCTTGAACAAACGATGGCTCAAAGACAACTATCAACAAATTTCGGCTACGACTTTTCCTCTAACTTTGAACTTGGTAAATTCACTCCTGCTAAACTTGGAATTAAAATACCCATGTATGCAGGTATTTCGGAAGGCATTATCATTCCGGAATATAATCCGCTGGATCCGGACATTAATCTGAAAACGGTATTGAACGATCCCTCTATTCCAAAATCCCAGCGGGATTCACTGGGAAATGCAACAATCGACTATACCCTGAGGAAAAGTTTAAACTTTACCAACGTCAAAAAAGAACGATCGAAAACCAAGAAAAACATTCACATCTATGACATAGAAAATTTTTCTTTTACTTATTCCTATACGGAGATCGACCACCGGGACATCAATACCCTGTTTAACAATACCCGTACTTACCATGCAGGGCTTATCTATTCCTATACTCCTGTGGCAAAAAGCCTAAAACCCTTCGCAAAAACAAAATTGAATCCTAAATATTTCGCACTCATTAAAGATTTAAATTTTTCACCCTTACCCACCAATTTAGGTTTTTCATCCAATGTAGACCGCTATTTTAATGAAAGCCAGATCCGGGACAATACGGGAGATCTCCTGATCACTCCTTTGTATAATAAAACGTTCACCATGAACCGCCTCTATAATATGAATTGGGCGCTTACCAAAGGACTAAAAGTTGATTTTTCTGCTACTAACAATTCAAGAATATTTGAACCCTACGGTAGTCTTGATACAAAAGCACAACGTGATTCAGTTGTCAACAACCTCCTTGGATTAGGGACCACTACTGAATACAAACACAACCTGAATGTAAACTATGCCGTACCCATAAACAAATTGCCCTTTCTTGATTTTGTGAATTCCACAGTTCATTATACGGGAAGTTACGACTGGATGCATGCCCCTTTTGCGGCAGACTCCCTGGGAAACACCATTCAGAATTCCAGATCCTGGCAATTCAATGGACAGTTTAACATGAGTACACTTTACAATAAAATATCCTACTTTAAAAAACTAGCCCTGAAACCTCTTTTCATTAATCCGGAGGACAAGAAAAAGGAAGAAGATAAAAAGAAAAAAGAAATAGAAAAATTAGACCTGGCAATTAAAAAAGCTATCAGTGACACCTCTAGAAAGGCGAAAAAAACGCTGGATAGCTTAAAAACAGCAAAAGCAAAATTGAAGGGAGACAATCAATATGAAATTTTAGATTACCTGGGAAGATTGATCATCAGTGTCAAAAATATCACCTTAAGTTATTCCGACAACCGGGGAACTACTTTACCTGGCTATGCTCAATCGACCCAGATTCTGGGTATGGATCCCCGTTTTTCAGGCCCTACACCCGGCTTCGTATTTGGAAGCCAGGCAAACATTATACCGGAAGCCATGCGGGACGATTGGCTGGTCAAAACATCAACCTTCAGTTCTCCCTATATAACTAATTCCGCCCAAACTTTTACCGGACGTATGAATGTCGAACTTATCCCCGATTTAAAAATTGAATTAAATGTTAACAGGACATACAGTGAAAATTTCAGTGAGTACATTGTCTGGAACCCGACATTGGGGCCACATGGCCGTTACGATACACTTACGCCGACACAGACAGGTAATTTCAGCATGTCTTTCATAACGATAAAAACAGCATTTGAAAGAGATAATTCAACCCACACTTCTCAGAATTGGGAAAATTTTCTTAACTACAGGGCTACAATTTCCACCTTCCTCGGTCAGAATTATAATCAGAATCATAGTTTACCCAGGATAGGTCCGACCGCGTCTGGTTATATCGATGGTTACGGTCCCGCATCCCAATCGGTAGTCATTCCGGCCTTCATTGCCGCCTACGAAGGCCATAGCCCAAGGCCAGGCGACCTTACCCTATTTCCGCTGATACCCTTACCTAACTGGCGGATAACGTACGATGGTTTAGCCAAATTCCCGGCAATTAAAAAACATTTTAAATCCATTACCCTGAGCAGTGCTTACCGCTCTTCGTATAATATTGCTTCTTTTACACAAAACCTGGACTATGTCAGCGATAACAAAGATGATGGTCTTACAACAGTGCGGGACGCCACGGAAAATTTCATTCCAAAATTAAGCATTGCCTCCGTTTCCATTTCGGAACAATTTAGCCCATTAATTAAAATAGAAACGGTGTGGAATAACAGTCTCATCTCCAGCCTGGAAATAAGAAAGGAACGAAGTCTTGCACTCCAAATGTCAGACATTTCCTTACAGGAATTAGAATCACAGGCCGTCGTAATTGGCGGCGGCTATCGGTTTAGCAAGGTAAAAATAAGATTCATTCGTATTGGAGGGAAGCCTCTTCCCCCAAGCGACATGAATTTAAAGGTCGACCTTTCCTTTACCAATAATATTACCATCATGCGACAGTCCGATCCAGATGTATCCCAGGCGACCTCCGGTCAGAATATCATCACCCTCAAAAATTCCCTGGATTACAAAATGAATGACCGGCTTACGATCCGGATCTTCTTTGACCGGATCATGAATAACCCCGTCATTTCCTCCTCCTTCCCTACCTCGAATACAAATGCCGGATTCAGTTTAAGATTCACATTAACGGGTTAAAGCAGACCCTCATCTGCAAAACTATAATATCCGTTTTCGCAAAGAATCACATGATCCAAGACAGGTATTTCAAGCAGACGACCGGCTTCTTTTAGTTTTTTAGTAATCTGAAGATCCTGCTCGCTTGGCTTCCTGTTCCCCGAAGGATGATTATGACACAAAATAATGGAACTAGCCAAATGTTCTATCCCCGTTTTAAAAATAATTTTCAAATCTACAACCGTTCCTGTCACTCCTCCCCTGCTAATCATTTCCTTTTTTATCAAGTGGTTCGAACGATCCAGAAAAATCACCCAGAATTCCTCATGGGGCAGATCCAGCAACAAAGGCTTAAAAAGATGGTAGGCATCCATACTGGTAATAATTTTTTTTCGTTTTTCAATTTCAGCTTCTTTCCGGCGTCGTCCCAATTCAAGGGCCGCTATAATACTGATTGCTTTTGCTTCAGCAATTCCTTTAAATTTCTTTAAATCATTTACACCAAGCTTACTTAATTCATTTAGGTTATTATGAACAGATGCCAAAATTCGTTTAGAGAGTTCAACAGCCGTTTCTTCCCGGCTACCCGATACAATCAGAATAGCGACAAGTTCAGCATCACTTAATACCTGCCTTCCTTTATTTACCAATTTTTCTCTTGGCCGGTCATCTTCAGCCCAGGCAGTGATCGGCAGATTTTTTATGAGCGTACCCATTCCTCAAATTTGCCCTATTTTTCCATTAAAAACATCCGTATAAGTACCTATTTTGTTACTTTTATACACGTAATGAAGATTGATAAACACATAAGCGCTTTACTATATGATCATGACTGTATAATTGTGCCTGACTTCGGAGGATTTGTTTCCAGTTATGCTCCTGCAAAAGTTCATCCTACACAACATATATTCCATCCTCCTCATAAAAACATAACATTCAACAAGCATTTAAAAAGCAATGATGGTTTGCTCGCCAGTCAAATATCCAGGTCAGAAAATAAAACATTTACGGAAGCAAACAGTATACTGGCCAGTTTTGTTTCGGAAAGCACCAGTGCGTTTAAACGGGGCGAAAAAATAACGCTCGAATGTATTGGATCACTTTATATGGATGTTGAACGAAACATACAGTTTGAACCCGATCATTCCACCAATTACCTGACCGAAGCATATGGAATGACTTCACTTCAGTCTTTGCCGGTAAAACGGGAAGGTTTGCAGGATCGTATAGAAAAAGGATTTATTGATCGCAAAGCCATTCCTCAGAAAAAAGGAAAAATGAAAGTATATTCAAGAGCAGGAGCCATATTTACCATATTGGTTATAGCCCTGGCAGGATCCATTATTTTTCTTTCCACCCGTACCGGTGTTTTAAAAGAAATAAGTTATTCCTCCCTGAATCCTTTTGTTGAAAAAACAAAAATAGTTTCATCCGTTAAAGATCATGTCCCACCCAAACCTCCTGCCAATGATTCTGTCCATAAAGCGATCACTCCTCCTCCTGGAGAAGTCGTTATTAAAAATCATGAGCCGGATAAAACCGCCGTCAGTGTCAACGGTGTCAAAACTGCAAAGAAGTATAAATATCACATTGTGAGTGGTTGCTTTAAAATCAAATCCAATGCACTTAACTTTTTGGCAAAGATGAAAAGTAAAAACTTCAATGCTACTATTCTTGGCCAAAACAAGGATGGTCTGTATGTGATTAGCTGTGGAGATTATGCTCAAAAAGAAGAGGCTTATACTGAACTTGCCCGTGTGCGCTCCCAAAACATGGAAGCCTGGATGCTGGCAGAATGATTTTAGCGTTTGGTCTCTTTTCTTTTTTTTCTATAAACCAGTATCGAAACGGTTAGTAATACCGCAAAGATTATCAAACCTGCGATCCCCCACCAATAATTAGCCTGTTCCTTCAAAACCACAATAAAAACAATCGCAAATAATAATAAGGTCGCGACTTCGTTCCAAAAACGAAGTTTTGTGGAGGACCATTTAAACACATCGTTTTGCAGGCGTTTAAAAATCAAACCGCATTGCAGGTGATAGAGTGTTAAACCGAAAACGAAAACGAGCTTCAACATCAGCCATCCCGGGAAAGATAGTCCGAACATATCATACGCAAGCCAGAAGGCAAACACATACGTTAGAATTGCAGATGGCCAGGTAATCCCAAACCACAAACGTTTCGCCATTAATTTGAATTGATTAGACAAGATTGTTTTATCGGGTTCCGGTTTGCTTTGAGCTTCCGTATGATAAATAAATAAACGGGGGATGTAAAACAATCCCGCAAACCAGGTGACAACAAAAATTATATGAAGAGCCTTTAGGTATAGCATTCGGTAAAGTTATAACTTTACCGAATGGCAAAATCAAAAACAGCAAAAGAATCACTGGCAATAACAACACATCATGTATTACCCAATGATACAAATAATCTTGGCAACCTTTTTGGAGGACGCCTATTGGAATGGATGGACATCATTGCTTCCATATCAGCTCATCGGCATTGTAAACGTGTTGTAGTAACGGCTTCCGTCAATAATGTTGCCTTTGCCAAATCAATTACACATGGAAGTATCGTTACACTTGAAGCAAAAGTTTCCAGGTCTTTTAATTCCAGCATGGAAGTTTTTATTGATGTGTGGGTAGAAGACCCTGTCACAGGCGAAAGAAAAAAATCGAACGAAGCCATTTATACTTTTGTCGCAGTCGACCAGCATGGCGCACCTCTCGTTGTGCCCGAATTAATTCCTGAATCAACAGAAGAAAAACTACGCTTTGAAGGAGCTCTGCGCCGAAAACAATTGAGTCTGATTCTGGCTGGAAAAATGAAACCGGAAGAAGCTACAGAGCTGAAGGCTTTATTTTTGAAATAAGTTCCGCTTCATTTATCTCCTTCATACATTTAAAGTGGCCTTTAGGGCATTCCTCGAATCCTATTTTTGAACAAGGCCGGCAGGGCAAATTCTTCACTTCGATTTTTGCACTTTGCACTTTGTGCTTTTCAGTATAATAAGGATACATTCCAAATTCCGGAACCGTATTTCCCCATACCGAAATAATTGGCTTTTGAAATGCTGCAGCTATATGCATCAGTCCCGTATCATGTGTAATTACCTTGTTCGCTTGATTTACCAGAGAAGCCGATTGATTCAGATTATATTTCCCACAGGCATTGTAAACTGTTGATCCGACAGTAGCCTCAATTTCCCTTCCATTTTCAACATCGTCTTTACCCCCAAGGAGTATAATTGGACTGTTTATCTTTTTACATATAGAGATTATTTTATTCAGGGGTAAGCGTTTAGTCGCATGGGCTGCGCCGATAACAAAACCAGTATATCCCTGCCGGTGCGTTTCAGGAAGCGCAGCAATATTAATTTTATCCTTCTCCGGAATAAAATAATCTAACCCCATCCCGTCATTAGTAACTCCAAAATTCTTTACTGTTTCAAAATAACGATCGACGATGTGAACAGGTGGAAGCCTGTTGATTTTCAGATTAACGAGCAACCACTTTTCAATATTCAGTTTACGGAAAGAGAAAGACGGCCTATTCAATTTTCGTTTTACCTGTAGTGTTCTCAGATTATGATGAAGGTCAATTATACAATCAAATTTTTCCTTCTTCAAAACATCCATTACTTCACTAAGATCCTCATCAATGGAATGAATCTTATCCAGATAGGGATTGTTTTCTAAAATACTGCAAAAGCTCTTTTTTGTCAGATAATGAAGCTCCGCCTCCTTCAACTGCATTTTCGTACACCTTATAACAGGGGTGGTAAGAACAATATCTCCAATAGAACTAAAGCGTATAAATAGAATCTTTCTCAATTGCAGGCAAAGTTAGGGCTTTTTAACTGTTGATTGGGCAACTATTTATTGGCCTTGAAGTCTTATAAATAGGTCTGAAAATTTCACAAAAACCGAAATAATATGGAAACCATTAAAAAGAGTATTCATGAAAAGCTATCAGATATAGCAATCATTATCGTATTTGCAGCCATCCTTGCAATGGGTTTGTTCGCCTATATCGGAAAATTTTAACTACTTAAAAATCAAATATATACGTATAATTGGGCAACTATTCAGGATTTATTAGTCAAATTAGTGAATAGCTATGCTGGATGAATTACAATTAATAGAAGACTGCAAACAGGGAAGTAATTCTGCATTTGAAAAACTTTACGTAAAGTATGCGCCAAAAATGAAAGGAATTGCATACAGGTATGTCGGAGACAGAATGAAAGCAGAAGATATAGTCCACGACGCATTTATTAAGGTATATGAAAAAATAAGCTCCCTGAAAGATAATGCCGTTTTCGGGGGCTGGCTCAGAAGAATCGTTGTTAACCAGGCACTTGACGCGCTTAAAAGCGAAAAAAAACTGAAAACAATATCAGAGGAATCCTTGCAATTTAATTCGGAGGAGCCCTCGGATGATAAAGGAATTTACGAAAACATCAGTGCAAAACAACTGATGGATACCCTTGCATCATTACCAACTGGTTATAAAACAATATTTAATTTATATGTGGTGGATGGTTTTCAACACAAAGAAATAGCTGAACAATTGGGAATTTCGGAAGGTACTTCAAAATCCCAACTTGCTAAAGCGAAAATTTATTTACGAAAATTATTAATTGAAAAATGCGTATTAAATGATTGAAGAAGAAGACATACTGGAATCCCTCTACAAAACCCACCTGGAGGATATTGAAATGCCTGTTTCCGATAGCCTTTGGAATCGCATCAGAAAGACTATTGCATTGAATAGGTTAAGAAAAATTTTAGGAGCATTGGCATTGATAGGTGCGGTAATCGGATTGAGTTTGTTTTTTATTCATCCAGCTGATCTAAACAGAAACAGCTATGCTAAAGAAAATAAAACAAGGATCAGTTGGAAAAACAAACCGAATGGCAATGATCAGGAAGAAATAAGGGATACATATCAGAAAAAGACATTAACGGTTACTAAAAAAAATAAAACAGATAGCCTTTGGGACAATATAACTTATATAGACAAAAAGGACATAAAAAATGTTGATCAGAAAAAAAAAATTTTAAAAAATGTAAATACGGAAATTAATAACTCAAAAAAAATAACTGAAATAGGGCTACCTTCTTCTCAACAGTCTAAACTTCCCGGGAAAAGAAGTCTCCATCCTTTGATAGTGGACAAAGGGCAGAAAAAATCAAATCAGAAAACGGAAATAGATATAAAACAAAAAAAATCCCTTCCGACCACCCAAAATGAAAATTCCCAAACGGAAAAAAACACTAAAAATAAAGAAGATTCGATAGCCAATCCTTTAAACAAAGAGATACTGTCAAACGGGAACAGTCCAAAATCAGCCGAAAATAATACACCCTTGACGGATAGCATTCCAAAACTAAAAGACGGTAATCCGATAACCGGTCAAAACCAGGTTTTGAAAACAGACAGTAATCCGACAACCAGTCAAAACCAGGTTTTGAAGACAGATACCTTTCCAACACAACCCTCAGATTCCGCCGGAATGAATAGTTCCAATAGCCAAAAGCCGGATAGTACGTTATCGGGAAATACACCTCCTCCTAAAGACAATGAAAATAAACTTAAGCTATTTATCAATGCAGAAAGCGGAGGTTTGATCCCTATTGTTAGCAGTTCAATTGCCGGTATCACTATGACAAACAATCCTACCGGGAATAAAGTTCAAAACTTGAGTTATGATGAACGAGTGGAGCTGGGATTTATGATCCAAAATAAGCTCAGCCTTAATATTGGCCTGGGGCTTTCACATTTTCAGGGAAACTATTCGCAGACAGTTAGCAATGCCATACAATGGAAAGACACGACAGGTAAAAATCATACGACAACAGTTGTTATTAACTCAAAAGCCGGCTTTGATTGTCAGTTCTTAAATATTCCCGTTTTTGCAGAATACCTTTTTGGTTTAAGCCCCAAATGGAACCTGGCACCCTCAATTGGAGTCATTTTAAATTATTTACTGAACGCTCAAAGTACCGCCTCTGCCTCCAGTAGTCAAAGTATACCTGGAGTTTCTCTTACAAATGCCACCAGTACAAACAGAACCACCGATTTTAAACCTCTTACTGCATCTACATTGACAGGACTCCGCTTAGAGTATATTTTGAATGAAAAATGGAAAATTTACCTATGTCCCAGTTATTCCTTTTTTATCGGAGATCTGGTTAAAGAAGGCAATATTTTAAAAATAACGCCTTCTGCCTTCAATGCAAATCTTGGAATAACCTATTTTTTCAGGTAAAATCAGGGGATCTTTTTGGCTAAATTAGCGCCACGAATGAACAGCCGCTCCCAAACTTTCCTGGATACACCGATTGAATACCTAAAGGGAGTCGGTCCTCAAAGAGCCGACCTTTTGAAAAAGGAGCTACAGGTCTTTACATTTTATGACCTGCTAACGCAATTCCCATTTCGTTATGTTGATCGTACCCGGTTTTACAAAGTAAACGAAGTAAGCATTGACTATCCTTACGTTCAATTACGTGGTAAAATTAAATCAATGACAATGGCGGGGAAACCACGAAACCAAAGACTGATTGCTAAATTTTACGACGAAAGTGGCACAATCGACTTACTCTGGTTTGCGGGCGCTAAATGGATGCTGGATAAATTAAAAGGCGAAAAAGAATTCATTGTATTTGGAAAAGCAACGAGTTTCAAGGGCCAAATCAATATTCCTCATCCGGAAATTGAAGAGGTAAGCGAAGAGAATACACGTTTAGCCAGTTCCCTCCAGGCTGTGTACAACAGCACCGAAAAACTCAAGAGTAAAGGACTTGACAGCAGAGGAATCTATAAGCTCATGCGCGTACTTGTTGCCAACATTCACAAAAATATACCTGAAACGATTTCAGACGAGCTGTTGGGTGAGTACAAATTAATGCAACGCGAACGGGCGTTCCAGACTATTCACCTGCCGGAAAACCCCGAAGCCTTAAGAAAAGCAGAATACCGGTTAAAATTCGAAGAATTGTTCTTTATCCAACTTCGTCTGCTTCGTTTAAAAGTGATCCGTCAGAAAAATTTCAAAGGTTTTGTATTCGGAAAAGTAGGAGAATACTTTAACACTTTTTATACCCAATACCTGCCATTCGATCTTACAGGAGCCCAAAAGCGTGTAATAAAGGAAATCCGTTACGACATGGGTTCGGGCAAGCAAATGAATCGTCTGTTACAGGGAGATGTAGGCAGTGGCAAAACATTGGTTGCATTGATGACAATGTTAATAGCTCTGGACAATGGCTTTCAGGCATGTATTATTGCCCCGACTGAAATCCTCGCCGCACAGCATTATGAGTCCATCAGTAAAATGCTGGAAAAACTACCGATAAAAGTCGAATTGCTCACCGGCTCTACAAAAAAATCAAATCGAAAAATAGTGCATGAGCAACTACAAACGGGAACCTTGCACATATTGATTGGTACGCATGCCTTAATGGAAGACGCCGTGCTTTTTAAAAATCTGGGGCTGATCGTAATTGACGAACAGCACCGCTTTGGCGTCGCTCAACGGGCACGTATGTGGAAAAAAAACACACAACCCCCACATGTATTGATTATGTCCGCTACTCCCATCCCCCGCACCCTAGCCATGACTTTATACGGAGACCTGGATGTATCCATTATAGATGAATTACCTCCAGGACGAAAACCCATATCCACCTCCCACAAATTTGACTCCCAGCGCTTGCGTGTATTTGGTTTTATGAAAGAACAGATCGCTATAGGTCGTCAGGTATATATTGTTTATCCCTTGATTGAAGAATCGGAAAAACTTGATTTAAAAAATCTGATGGATGGATATGAAAGTATTGTACGGGCATTTGCTCCTCCGGATTACCGGGTAAGCATTGTACACGGACAGATGAAGGCCGCAGACAAAAATTTTGAGATGCAGCGTTTTGTAAAGGGCGAAACGCAAATAATGGTGGCAACAACTGTCATTGAAGTAGGTGTGAATGTACCCAATGCAAGCGTCATGGTCATTGAAAATGCTGAGCGTTTTGGCCTTTCTCAACTGCATCAATTACGGGGAAGGGTCGGGCGGGGAGCGGATAAAAGCTATTGCATCCTGATGACCTCCTTCAAACTGAGCGCCGATTCTAAAATACGGATCAATACCATGGTTGGAAGTAACGACGGTTTTGAGATTGCCGAGGTGGATCTTAGACTTCGCGGTCCGGGAGACCTGTCAGGTACCCAGCAAAGCGGAGTCCTTGACCTGAAAATTTCGGACTTAGCCAAAGATGTACAAATAGTCCAATTGGCCAGAAGCTGCGCTTCACAAATTTTAGCAGAAGATCCCACACTGGAAAAACCCTCCAACCAAAGGATTGCCCAACAATATGTCCAACTGAATCAAAATAAAACCAACTGGAGCAGAATAAGTTAAATTGTGTAATTTCAGCAAACGGAGCCAGTAAATTCTGATGATTTACTCTTTAAAAAGATATTTCAAGTATTTTAGTATAACCCTTTTTGCAAGAAAAGAAAGAAGCCTGTTATTCCGCGATTTTTTTTCGTACTTTCTGACCCGGTCTTTTTTAAAACAAAATTACTCCCCTTTTCATAAAGAGATTGCCTTGAAGAAAGCCATGTCCTGGCTTTTACATTCACAAAAAAGTTCGATCGATGGAGGTTTCAGCACATACAAAACAATCGAAGGCTGGACAAGTTCTTATCCCGAAACTTCCGGCTATATCATTCCAACGCTCCTTTCATTCAAGAAATTTTCACGGGAGGAAAATAACATAAAACACATTACTGCTTGTGCCGATTGGCTGCTTTCCATTCAAAAACCAAGCGGAGGCTGGCAAAGCATGTATGTAGCCGACGACAGACCCGAGGTTGTTTTTAATACCGGACAGGTTATCGGGGGACTTACAGAGATGTATACATATACCGGAGATGGGAAATACCTGAATTCGATCCTAAAAGCCTGCGATTGGTTATGCTCCATACAGGAAGAAGACGGCTCCTGGAAAAAATTTGCCTTCATGAATCAGTCCCGCGTGTATGATAGTTATGTAGATTATCCCCTGTTAAAGGTTTACAAGATTACCGGCAATGAACGCTATCGAAAAACAGCACTTAAAAATCTGGAATGGATCATTAAAAAGCACCAGACGAATGGCTGGCTGGAAGATTGCGACAATACGCTGAAACACAACGACAGACCCATAACCCATACGATCGCCTATACCCTGGATGGCTTACTGGAAAGCGGCCTGTTATTGAAAGACGAACGGTTTATACTGGCGGCTAAAAAAGCTGCAGACAAACTCCTGGAAATTTTCAATGAACAGGGTTTCTTAAATGGCCGATATGATCGCAACTGGCTCGGATCTGAATATATGATCTGCACAGGATGCGCCCAGATGGCGATTGTCTGGTTAAAACTTTACAAGGTGTACAAAAATGAAACGTATCTTTATACTGCATCAAAAATGAATACGATGTTGGTATTTATACAAAACCGCACGTTCAATGAAAACACGAATACAAAAGGAGCAATGCCGGGCTCATTTCCCTTTTGGGGCAAGTACGAACCTTTTGCCTTTCCTAACTGGGCAACCAAATACCTCGCTGATTCACTCATGCTGGAATTAGAGCTACAAAAGGAAAAAAACTAAAAAATACAAATGGATCAGGGAAAAGACAAAGTGGAAAAAATTATTTTTGCAGCTATTGATGATTACAATGATTTCCATCCGGAAGAACAGAAGCTTGAAAAGAATACGGGAACAGTTTTGTTTTCAAGAGCAGGGTTTACAAAATCAGGGAAACTAGACAGCATCGGCCTCGTTAACCTTCTCGTTTTGATAGAAGAAAAAATGAAAACGGTATTTGGAAACGCATTTATGTTAGATATTCAACAGCTGATCCAGGAGAAAGAAAAATATTTAAAAGATCTGGGTACACTGCTTGATTATCTTGAAATAATGTCTCGTAAAATTGAAAACAACACTTAAAGGCATACTCATATCTGATTTTACCATCAACAATCTGAAGGGCTATCTTTCCAATTCCAACAGCGAACCCAGGATAGAATCCATACTTGCGCCCTTTAACCAGGTGCAACAGGTATTGTTGGACACTCAACTTGAATGCTGGGCAGCCAAACCCGATTTCGCAATTATTTGGTGTTTGCCCGAGCGCATTATTCCCTCTTTTGGAAAGGGATCAATCGAAACAGTACTTCAGGAAACGGATGAATTTATCGATTTGTTAAAACCCTTACACCAACGGGTTAAATTCACGTTGATTGCTTCGTTCGCAATAGACCCCGGGAGGTTTAACGGATTAACAGCTCTCAAAAGCAAGACCGGTATCGAAAATATTCTTATGCAGATGAATCTGCGGATGATCGAAAAGCTGAATGAATCACAGGGGTTTTACTTGCTTGACTCCCAAAGGTGGATCGCCTCTTCGGGAACGTTAGCTTTTCAACCAAAACTATGGTACTTAAGTAAAAACCCTTTTCACAATTCCGTTTTTGAAAAGGCTGCAGAAGAAATTCAGTCATCCGTCAGGGGAATTCTTGGGCTGTCAAAAAAAATGATCATTGTAGATCTGGACGATACTCTTTGGGGAGGAATTCTTGGCGATATAGGATGGGAAAACCTGATCCTTGGAGGACATGATGCACTTGGGGAAGCCTATGTCGATTTTCAACGCGAATTGAAAATCCTGGCCGACAAGGGAATACTAATAGCAATCGTCAGTAAAAACGAAGAGAAAACAGCACTTGCTGCTATCGAGAAACATCCGGAAATGATCCTTCGCAAAAAAAATATCGCGGCCTGGAGGATCAACTGGGAGGACAAAGCCAAGAATATTACAGAACTTGTTAAGGAGCTTCGCCTTGGACTTGATTCAGTCGTTTTTATCGACGACAATCCTGTCGAACGAGCAAGAGTGAGCGAATCATTGCCAGATATTTTTGTTCCTGAAATGCCAGCCGACAAACTTTTCTACCCTGCTTTCCTGCGCAGTCTTAATTGTTTTAACAAGCCTTTCATAAGTCAGGAAGACAGGAATAGAAACCTTCTGTATGCAGAAGAAAAAAACAGAACTGAAAACAGGAATTCATTCCAGTCATTGGATGAATGGCTTTCGGGTATTGGTATAAAAATCAAGGCAGAAAGAGTTAGCAAAAAAAACAGTCAGCGAGTTACCCAGCTTTTAAACAAGACCAATCAACTCAATCTTCGTACACGCAGAATGACCGAACAGGAAATTCTGGACTGGGACGCCTCTTCAGATAACTTTATGTGGGCTTTTAGCACCAGTGACAGATTCGGCGATGCCGGACTAACAGGAATTATAAGTATTTCTGTTAAAGGAGAAACAGCATTTATCGCTGATTTCATTCTTAGTTGCAGAGTCATAGGAAGAAAAACCGAAGAAACCATGCTGGGCTTCGCTAACCTGCAAGCTATTAAAAACAAGTGCCTGTTTTTGAAGGCCGAATACCTGCCAACTGACAAAAACAATCCCTGTTTTCTGTTCTTTAAGGGATCCGGAATGAGACGAAAAGACAATACATTCACCTGGGATTGTACAGCTGAATTTAAAATTCCACCCTATATCCATTTCACGTATGAAGTTTAATCATATAGGCATAGCCGTGGAAAGCATTGAACGGTATTTTCAGGACATACTGGGACCGCTGTTTGATTGCAAAATGAAAAGCAGGATATACACGGACCCTTTACAGGATTCCAGAGTTGCCTTTGTAGAAACGGCGGATGGTTCGACAATCGAATTGATAGAGCCACTCAGCCCTGCCTCTCCTGTTTCTACTATTCTCCGCAACAAAAGAGGAGGTCTTCATCATTTGTGTTTTATGGCAGATAATTTTGAAAACGACCTGGCGAAATTAAAAAAGAGTAAATTCGTATTGGTTTCCTCTCCTAAAAAAGCAATTGCATTCAACAACCGGAAAATAGCATTTTTCCTTAGTCCTTCGAATGAGCTTATCGAAATCATTGAACCGGAAAAACAGTCTTGATGGAAGTTACGTATGCCTATTACGAAATTCCGGGAAAGCTTGCCATCCAATCCGACAATACCATCTTGATCGCCTCTGATATAAGCAAACTAGCCTATCATGCCGCAAAATCGGGTCTTAGATTTGACGCCGATAAATTCATTGACAGTCTGAAAGAAAAATTCAAAACCGGAACCTTGTTATTTCCTGCCTTTGTAAACCATTCTTCTTATCAATCTTCCTTTGATAGTTTACATTCAATTCCGGAAACCGGAACCCTGTCACTTGCCGCCTTTAAACGAAAAGATTTTACAAGGACCTCCGACCCCCTCCATTCCTTTATGGTATGGGGCAAGCATTCGAATGAACTAATGCAATTAAAAAATAAAAGCACTTTTGGTGCTGATTCCGTTTTTGGGTTTCTTCACCGGAACGCCGCCAAAATGTTGCTGATTGATATCGACCTTCAACATAGCTTTACCTTTGCCCATTATGTAGAAGAACAGGAACGAGTCAGATACAGGGAATGGAAAAACTATACCATACATTGCAGGGACCAGAATGGACATTCTGAATGGAGGAACATTCGTTTTTACGAGAAAAAGAATGGTGTTATGATTAACCTGGAAGGATTGAGAAATATATTTTTAATGAATGGAGCCGCATCCGAGTTATACATAAACAATTCTTCCTTTACGATCATTGACCTGCAAAAAAGTTTTGAGCTGATTCAAAAGGATATTCAAACCAATAAGGCATCTAATCTTCATAAAACAAGTGTTTCACTTTTTATTAAAACCTTGATCAAAAAACTTATCCGATAGTGTTATGCTGTTGATATTTGCCAAAAAAAACACATCGAGACTTCAGTACATCATTCATTATTTCTTCCGGGACATATTGAACACAGAATTCAATTTAATCAATGATGCAAAACAATTTGAAATCTATACCGGGCCAAAGCTAAATTATTCTGTACAATCATTTGAAAATTGCATCAGCATCTGTCCCCAGGGCATCCTTTTTGAGGATGATATCAAACAGATAAAAATAGCCGTCTTTGATTTTGAAACAACGAAAGCTTTCTTCCGTACATCCTCTCCCGACTTTTCATTTGATCTTTTTGGAGCCAGTTTTTACCTGCTCAGCAGATATGAAGAATACCTGCCATTCATAGCCGACCAGCATGGGCGGTTTGAAGCAAAACAAAGCCTTTCAGCTAAATACAATTTTCTATTTCAGCCAGTAATAAACTATTGGGCCGACTCGTTAAAAAAAACACTACGCTTGCGGTTTCCCTCCATTCCATTCAAGGAAAACAAGTATCATTTTATCCCAACCATAGATGTAGACAATGTATACGCCTACACCGGCAAAGGATTTTTCAGATCAACCGGGGCATATTTAAAATCAGTTTTAAAACTCGATCTTGAAACCATTGTTGACAGAACGTATGTGCTTTTGGGGAAGCGATTCGATCCCTTTGACGGATACCTCGAACAGGAATATCTTGTAAAAAAGCACCAACTTCAATTGATTTATTTTTTATTGTTTGGTTCCAGGTCAAAATACGATCACAACGTAGCTCCTGAAAACAAAAAGTATCAAACTTTAGTACAACACCTTTCTGCATTTTCCGAAATTGGCATTCACCCTTCTTATCGATCCAATGGCCGGTCTTCCGGAATTATCTCTGAAAAAGAACACCTGGAAAAGATAACTAAGAAAAAGGTTCTGCAAAGCAGACAGCATTTCCTGAAAATGAAACTACCGGATACATACCGGAACCTGATTGAATCAGGAATTACAGAAGATTATAGTATGGGCTATGCCTCTTCTCCCGGCTTTAGAGCCGGCACCTGCATTCCGTTTAACTTTTTTGATCTGGAACAAAACGAAGAAACGAATCTTAGAATATTTCCTTTCGCGGTGATGGATATTACCTTTCGTGATTATTTGAAAATTGGACCCAAGGAAGCCTTAGCACATATTGAAAAACTGATCACGGAAGTTAAAAAAATGAATGGAGTTTTTATTTCCGTATGGCACGATCGTAGTTTTAGCACCACGCATTATCCAGGCTGGAAACAAATCTTCGAAAAAATGATCGAATTAGCAAAATGATAAAGCATATTACGCATCGGGAGATTGATAAAAAAAAATGGGACGTTAGCATTGCTAATGCCGGCAATTCCCTCATTTATGCATATTCCTGGTATCTTGATATTGTAAGCCCTGGCTGGGAAGCCTTGATAGAAGGAGACTATCAGACCCTTATGCCACTTACCTTAAATAAGAAATATGGCATCCCTTATCTATACCAACCCTTTTTCACCCAACAGCTTGGGATATTCTCCCCCGAAACGCTGACGGAAAATAAAACAGGAGCTTTTCTAGAGGCTCTTCCACCGCAGTTTAAGCTTATTGAGATCAATTTGAATACCTCCAATGAAACGAAAAATTCCGCTTTTTATCTCAGAAAAAATACCAGTTTCAAGCTAAACCTCGCCCAACCATATTCAACGATCGTTCAAAAATATTCTGAAAACACAAAACGGAATATAAAGAAAGCACAGAAGCAGGGACTCGTTTTAAGGAAGAATGCTGATCCTAAAAAAATCATCCGTTTATTCCGGCATAACCGGGGCAAAAAAATTGAGACCCTTTCCGGAAAACACTACCTGTTATTAGAGAAGCTGCTGGAAGAACTAATTAAAAGAGATGCCGTTCAGATTCTTTCGGTAGAAACAGCAAATAAAGAATTATCTGCCGGAGCCTTTTTCATTGAAAGTGGTGTAAATGCAGTGTTTTTATTTTCAGGATCAGACGAGGGCTCGCGTGAAAACGGAGCCATGTTTTATCTTATTGACAGATTTATTTCGGAGAATGCACAACGTCTCTATACGCTGGATTTCAATGGTTCCAACAACCCTAATCTCGCAAGATTTTATAGCGGATTCGGCTCCCTTCCACAGACCTACTCGCAAATCAGAAAAAACAATCTTCCGTGGCTAATCAGATGGCTTAAAAAACACTAAGAATCCGTATATTTATAGGTATGGGCTTGAGAGAATGGCTTGAAATATTGGGAGTATTCGTACTCAGCGCACTCAAATTTGGATTGGCAGGAGTTCCGACGGCTGTCTTTGCCAAATGGTCTTTTTTTAAAGTATTGACCGTTACTATTAGCGGAGGAATAACCGGCACGGTTGTATTTACATTTATCAGCGAAGCGATTATCCGTTTCTTTAAAGATATCAGAAAACGACTTGGACATCTGCCGGAAAAATCTAAAAAGAAATTCACCTTCACAAATAAGATTATCGTAAAAGTAAAACGGCGGTTTGGTCTATTGGGTATTGCTATCCTGGGGCCCTCCGTACTTTCTATACCATTAGGCGTCTTTTTATCCGTCCGCTATTTTAAGAACAGAAAAAAAATCATGTCTTACTTTTTCCTTTCGATAATAGCCTGGGCAATTATCCTGTATTTCTTTTATAATATTATTTATCGTCATATTTAACGTTGCAATACAAACACATTTTTTTCGATCTGGACCACACGCTGTGGGATGCGAATGCCAATTCCGCAGAAGCCTTAAAAGAGTTGTTCCATAAACATAAACTCCAGGACAAAGGAATTTCTTCCTTCAACGAATTTGTTTCAAAGTACAATGAGATCAATCAGGAATTCTGGGATAATTACGCGAAAGGGCACATAAGCAAACAAACCTTAAGATATAAGCGTTTCTTATTGACCCTTCAGCATTTTAATATAAAAAACTACGACCTGAGTTATTCCTTGAGTGAAGATTATATAGCCTTAGCGCCTACTAAAAGCGGCTTACAACCTCACACACTGGAAATCTTAAGATACCTGGCAGCCAAATATACACTGCACATCATCACAAATGGGTTTGAGGATGCCCAATACAGCAAGTTAAAATCATCCGGCATTGACGGGTATTTCCGACATATTATAACGGCAGAAAAAGCGGGCAGTAAAAAACCTGCAGAGGGCATATTTGAGTATTCCATAAAACTCGCAAAAACAAATGTGCAGGAAAGTATAATGATTGGAGACAACCTGGAAGTAGATATACTTGGCGCCCGTTCAGCGGGAATAGACCAAGTATATTACAATATAAACAATCTGGCACATACGGAAATGATCAGTTTTGAAATACGTTCATTGATTGAATTAAAAGAAATTTTATAAAGTTTCTTATTAACTTAGTATTTAGTCGTCGGTATGGAATTTTGAGCTAATGATTTATGACGAACGACTTATAACTTATGATAAACGACTTAGTTTTACGTGCAGCAAGAGGAGAAAAAGTAGAACGAACCCCCATATGGCTCATGCGCCAGGCAGGACGGATATTACCGGAATATCGTGCGGTGAGGTCAAAACTAAGCGGGTTTAAAGAATTAGTTGAATCTCCTGACTTGGCCTGCGAAGTAACCATTCAACCCGTCGATAGTTTAGGGGTGGATGCTGCAATTATATTCTCCGACATCCTTGTTATCCCGGAGGCTATGGGCCTCCCCTACCAGATGATAGAAGCAAAAGGCCCCTGGTTTGAAAAAACGATACAGTCTCAAAAGGACATAGAACAACTTCGGATAGCACAAGCAGACGATCTTCCATATGTAATGAACGCCTTAAAACTAACGAAGCGGGAATTGAATAACAGAGTTCCCTTGATTGGCTTTTGCGGCGCTCCATGGACCCTCCTTGCCTATATGATAGAAGGATCAGGATCCAAAACATTTTCCAAGGCCAAAAAATTTCTCTACACACAACCCCAACTGGCTCATCAATTACTGGAAAAGATCACACAAAGTTCGATTAACTACCTGAAAGGACAGGTGATAGCCGGAGCCGACATGTTACAGGTATTCGACAGTTGGGCAGGCATTCTTTCTCCTGAACAATACACCGAATTTTCATTAAACTATATATCACAGATATGCAATGCGGTGAAGGAAGTACCCCTCACTGTTTTTGCAAAAGATGCCTACTTTGCCCGCAAAGCAATGAGCCAGTTAAATTGTGCGACCATCGGACTGGACTGGACCATGGATATAGCTGAAAGCCGGGAAATTATTGGAAACACAAAGACTTTGCAGGGCAATATGGATCCTTGCTTACTATACGCTGATCAGGACATTATTAAAAAGGAAACCATAAAAATGCTGAAAGCTTTTGGCCCTAACCGGCATATAGCTAACCTTGGACATGGAATATATCCCGATACGGAGAAAGACAAAGTGAAATTTTTTGTTGATACGGTTAAAGAATTCCGGCATTGAAGATACCTTATCTTTTCTTCCTGTTGCTATCAACGGCATTTGCTCTATCTGCTCAAAAAAACCTTGTTCCAAATGGAGGTTTCGAAGCCCATAAAAATAAACGAAACACAAACATCTCCAATGCCGCTCCCTGGAAAGGAATTGCGAGTGTCGATTATTATCTCCAGTCATTAAAGCTCGACACCAGCAGGTATCATGGACCGCACTCGGGCGATGCAAGTGTAGGACTTCGCTTTCAATTGAAATACAAAGAATATTTGTACGTTAAATTGATAGAGCCCCTGAAGGCGGGAAAAACGTATCACTATGAGACCTGGTTCCGCCTGCTTTCCATCAGTACGATGGGATTAAAACATTTTGGTGTTTTTTTTTCCAGAAAACCATTCGTTTTTTCGGACAAAATCGATTCCACGAATTCCCTTTACATGTATAACCCGAAGGGACTGATCAATAATTACAACTGGATAAAACTGGAAGGCGAGTACACCGCTCAGGGAGGAGAACGATACATTACGATCGGAAATTTTGTAAAAAAAACCAAACACGATATGTACCGATTGAACCGAAAAAAGCTGTTTTCCTATTTTCACGAAGCCTATTACTTTGTCGACGATGTGCTTCTTACCGAAAAGATCGATCCGGCATTACTTATACAGACCAAACAAAATACTGGCAAAAAAGATTCAATACCCGTTGTTAAAAATGAATTAAAGTCTGGTGATGTTATTCAGCTGAAAAGTATTTTCTTTGAAACGGGAAAAACGGAGTTGATGGACGACTCTTATCCCGAATTAGACAAATTGGTTGATTTATTGGAACGGAATCCTAAAATGGAAATTCGCATTAATGGACATACAGACAGCCAGGGTAATTCCGAAAGTAACCAGAAATTATCGGAAGACAGGGCCAAAGCCGTATTTGATTACCTCCTTGAAAAAGGAATTTCCAACGAAATTGATTTCAAAGGCTTTGGAAGTACAAAACCTATTGCAGGAAATGACACGGAAGAAGGACGAAAAAGGAACAGACGGGTCGAATTTGAAGTTTTGCAAGGTCACTGATAAATAGGGAATAGCGAGTAGCCAATAGCGAATAGGGGGATAGAAGTTTAGAAATCAGTAAGGTCAAATTAAGGTGGAAAATAAACTATATTTCAACCCTGTTGGCTATTCGCTACTCACTAGTCGCTAATAATTAAAATGGAAAAAGGAAATAAAAAAATAATCAACGCCTGGGCTTTCTACGATTGGGCCAATTCCTCTTATCCACTTGTCATTACTGCAGCAATTTTCCCGGTGTTTTACGAAAATGTAACCAGTACAGTTCTGAATGGAAAAACAATCAGTGATACGGTGCACCTGTTTGGCCGGGAGTATAAAAATACAGAGCTCTATTCCTACGTAGTTTCATTGTCATTCATTATTGTTTCTCTTTCAGCGCCCATACTTTCAGGAGTCGCGGATTACTCTGGCAATAAAAAAAAATTTATGCGGTTTTTTTGTTACCTCGGATCCTTATCCTGTGCCTCCCTTTATTTCTTCCGTACAGAGAACCTTTTTTGGGGTTTGCTCTCCATCCTTCTGGCAAGTGTAGGCTTTTGGGGAAGCCTGGTATTTTACAACGCTTATTTGCCGGAAATAGCCGAACCAGAGGATCACGACCGGATAAGTGCAAAAGGATTTTCCATGGGCTACATCGGGAGTGCCCTTCTCCTGATTATTAACCTCGTTCTAATAAAAGGATTTAATATGCCAGCGCGCTGGTCTTTTGTATCAGTTGGACTTTGGTGGGCCGGATTCGCTCAAATAACCTTCTCGACACTTCCTGATAATATATATGGGCATAAACCTCATGGCAACATTCTATTTAAAGGATTTAACGAACTGAGCGTTGTTTGGAAAGAACTCAAAACGATACCAAGACTGAAACGTTACCTGAGTTCGTTTTTTTTGTACAGCATGGGTGTACAAACGGTAATGCTGATGGCGGTACTTTTTGCAAAAAAAGAAATTGTCGGGATAGAAGACAGTAACCTGATCATTAGTATATTGCTCATCCAATTTCTGGGGATCGCTGGTTCTGTTTTATTCTCAAGACTATCCAGATGGATAGGAAATATAAGGGCATTAGGCATAGCCATTTTTATCTGGATTGGCATTTGTGTAGGAACTTATCTTTGGGTGTATACTCCAACTGATTTTTATATCATCGCTTCATTAGTCGGACTTGTCATGGGTGGAATACAATCCCTTTCGCGTTCTACCTACTCAAAGTTATTACCCGAAACCGAGGATCATGCATCTTACTTTAGCTTTTTCGACGTATGCGAGAAAATAGGCATTGTGATTGGCACCTTTTCTTTCGGTTATATTGAAGGGATAACGGGAGGCATGCGGAATTCAATACTTGCCCTGATCGTATTCTTTGTGTTCGGCTTTGTCGTCTTGTTGACAATTCCCAAAAGTAAAAATATCGAAGCAGAATGATTAAGGATTGGGGATGAAGGATTTAGACAGAATGTTATGTGATTTTTAAACCTAAAACCGTAAATTGCAATATTAATTAGTTTAATCCTGAATCCAAATTCCTGAATCCCTGATTCTCTATGATTGTAGACATATTTATCCCCTGTTTTATTGACCAGATTTATCCAAAAGCTGCGGAAAGCATGGTAAAGGTGCTCGAAAAGGTAGGCTGCGCGGTAAATTATAACCCAGAGCAAACCTGCTGTGGACAACCGGCTTTCAATGCAGGCTATTGGAGCGAGGCGAAAGAAGTGAGCGAGAAATTTATCAAAGAATTTCAGAATGATCGTTACATTGTTTGCCCTTCCGCTTCCTGCGCCGGTTTTGTAAAAAATTACTTTCCTGAAATGTTCCATAATTCCGCCTTACACAATGAATTCAAACAAATTCAAAAGAACATGTTTGAGTTTACCGATTTTATGGTGAACATTTTAAAGATCACCGATATTGGCGCCACGCTGAAGGGGATTGCGACGTATCACGATTCCTGCGCTGCGCTGCGCGAATATGGAGTTCGACGAGAACCACGTGTATTACTTGAAAAAGTAAAAGGGCTTGAATTACGTGAAATGAAAGACACGGAAACCTGTTGTGGATTTGGAGGCAGTTTTGCAGTAAAATTTGAACCCATTGCGGTGGGCATGGGACAAGAAAAAGTCGGACATGCCCTTGAAGTGGGTGCGGAGTATCTTATATCAACCGATATGTCTTGCTTAATGCACATGGAAGGATATATCAAAAAACAAAACATGAACCTGCAGGTTATGCACATTGCTGATGTGCTGGCGAGCGGATGGGAATGATATGCGTGAAGATTTTTTTAAAGATGTTTTTGAGGTAGTTTGCCTTATACCGAAAGGTCGTGTCACCAATTACGGAGCTATTGCGAAATACCTCGGCACAGCCCAATCATCGCGCATGGTTGGCTGGGCTATGAACGCCTCCCATTCATATAAAAAGAAAGTTCCGGCGCACCGCGTTGTCAATCGCAATGGCATGCTTACTGGGAAACATCACTTTACAGATCCTTATAGGATGCAGCAACTCCTTGAAAAAGAAGGCATAAAAGTCAAAAATGACAAAGTGCTCGAGTTCCGAAAATTGTTTTGGGATCCTACTGAAGAATTAAGATTATGACGAACGAATTATACCACAAACAGGTCGCTGGCAATCTTATCCGCCAGTAATTTCCCTTTATCCGTTAAATTCAACAGCGAATTCTTTTGGATAACGTCACCGGACATAATATACCTCTGAACTTCTTTAACACAGGTTGTATAATAGTCTTCTCCCATTTTTCGTATACAGTCTAAATCCGTACCCCAGATGGTACGCAAAGAGGTTAATATATATTCATTATAGTGCTGATCAGGCTTAAGAATTTCCTTCTCAAAATCAAGTGTTCTTTTTTCCAAAGCCCGTATGTACCGGTTATTATTCCGGACATTCCATTGCCGGCTATATCCATTGTAGGAGTGGGCAGAAGGTCCTAAACCTAAATAATGTTCCTTTAACCAGTAATTACTGTTGTGTTTTGACAAAAAACCCTCTTTACAAAAATTAGATATCTCATACTGTATAAAATCATTCTTTTTCATTTCAGCAATCAGCGTTTCAAACTGGTAAGCTGTCTGCCGTTCATCTGGATTTTCCGATTTTCCTGATCGAATGAAGCGGTCAAGTGCCGTCTTGGGTTCAACCGTTAAAGCATAACAAGAAATATGTTTGACTTGGAGCGCAAATACCTTATCGAGGTTATTCAGCCAGACATCCTTACTTAAGGTTGGAGTGCCATAGATCAGGTCGACAGAGATATTGTTAAAGCCGGCATCCTGGGCATCTTTAACCGCAGCACTTCCCATTTCTGCCGTATGCGCACGATTCATATAACGAAGGTCTTTCTCTGCGAAGGATTGCAAACCGATACTCAGACGGTTAACCGGAGTTTCCTTCAATTGCCGTAATTTTTCATGTGTCAGGTCATCCGGATTTGCCTCCAGGGTAATTTCAGCATCTGCTGAAATTGAATAATTCTCATTTAGCTCCTGAAAAACATCCAGCAGTTCCCTTTGAGAAAGTAAAGAAGGAGTACCACCTCCCAAATAAACAGACTTGATCTCCTGACCTTTCAAGTAATTCTTCTGCAAAGCTATTTCCAGTTTCAAAGCATCTAAAAAAGCTTGTTTGTTTTTCAGTGAAGTGGAAAAATGAAAATCGCAGTAATGACAGGCTTGTTTACAAAATGGTATATGTAGGTATATACCTGCCACTATTTATTCAATACAATCCTGAACGTAGTTCCTTTATTGATTTCCGACCACTTGACGAATAACTCCCCCGAATGATAATTCTCAATAATACGTTTGCTAAGAGAAAGCCCAAGTCCCCAGCCACGCTGTTTAGTTGTATAACCTGGTTTAAAAACAGTTTTATACTTTGATTTAGGAAGCCCCTTACCAGTATCTGTTATGTCAATGTACACAAACTGATGTTGATCATAAATGTCAACCCTGATGGCACCATTCCCATTCATAGCGTCAACAGCGTTTCTGCACAAATTTTCAATTACCCAGGCAAATAAGGCGACATTCAACTTTGCAGTTACCTGCTCTCCATCATGCGGCTGAATACTATAGATAACATTTTTAGAAGTACGTGTTTTCAAATAGTTAATAGCTTCTTCCATTACGCTGAAAACATTTTCATTTTCGAGTTTGGGTACAGAACCGATCTTGGAGAAACGCTCGGTTATCGTTTCCAGACGTTTAACGTCCTTTTCGAGTTCAGATATCATGTCAGGAGGAACATCTTTCGTTTTTAAATATTCAACCCAGGCCATCAGGGAAGAAAGCGGAGTCCCCAATTGATGAGCCGTTTCCTTCGCCATTCCAACCCAAACCTGATTCTGTTCAGCATTCCTGGAAGTACTGAACAACGTATAGGCAATCAGAAAAAACAAGCCAATTACAACAAATTGCACGTATGGATAATACTTAAGCTGAGTAAGTAAAATTGAATCTTCATAGAAAATAAATTGTTCGCCTTCTTCTCCAAAATTAATGACAATGGGAGGCTTGGAAGACTCCATCTTTTCAATAGTCTCTTTTAGCCTTTGAGGAGTGGACATCTTAACCGAATCGACATTTCCGGAAGCAATCACATGAAGCCGGGTAGAGTCTGTGAAAACAACCGGCACAGAGGCCGAATTAACAGCCACTTCCGAAATAAAAGACTTCACAAGATCATCCAGAACAGTTCTCAATTCCGAAAAAAGCCTGGAATCCTTATAATACAAATAATTCTTTTGTCCCTTAGAAAGTGTGATTTCTATCGGATGATGTTGCTGACGCATTATTCGCATCTCCTGCTCCAGATAGTTTTTGTCATTGACTTTGGTCGAATCCAGGTTTCGCGAGTTAATAATCGCTCCAGTGGCATCCGCCAATATAACAGGAACCGTTTGATTATTTTTAATGACTTCAAATATAAAACTCACATCCTCCATTTGTAATGATGGATTAGCAAGTTGCCGGGTGCCGGTTGCCAATAATTCAACCTTTTTACGTTCCTCTATGGCTATTTTTGTAAACAATTCATTGGTATATTGAACGAGTTTTGCTTTTTTGCGAATTGCATCCGCCCACAATTTTACTTTCTTCCGTTCATCAGCTGCTATTTTGTTAACGAGCGTATTGGTATACCAAAGCGATAAGGCTACAATGAATAATGCAGCAATACAGAGCAGCAATTTCCATCGTTGTTTTTGCGAATAGATATTCATCCCTTCAAATTTACCTAAATTTAAACTTCAAATCAGTTAAGTGTGTTCCTAAATGCTTCCCATTTTCGGCTATTACTTACCTCTTATAGCCTATGAATCCGACTTTCGTCACTACTCGCTAATTATCTTCCTTCTCATCCTTCCCACTTTCATCCCATTTAACTTTCAGTTTATCCGATTTCTTCTGAGTACCTTTTTCCGGTGCTTTAGTAAGCGTGCTGTCTTTCTTAAACCAACCAAACTCATCTTTCAATAGGCCTTTCAAATTGTGCTTTTCTTTCTTAATATCCGCTTTAATTTTTTGAAACATTCCTTTTCGGTCGTAGTTGATAAGAGGGTGATCAACAGTTCCTTTCATTGAAATAAATAAGGTTCTGCTCAATCCGTCATCTGCCACTTCACCAAATTCATCATTCTCTTTTTTCACTTTACCTGCCTTTTGAGCCAATAATTCACGCATCAATAAGCTAATCTCGTAATCTATTTCATTGTTAAAGGTATGTTTACCCAGACAGGTGAGGTTGAGAACGCTGTTTTTTATTTCCATTTTAGGAATAAAAATAGTTTGATTTTTAATTTCAATTTTATTTTCCAACGTAGCGAATTTGATATCCTCGAGTTCCTTCAGACGAATAAATTTGGAAAATGCTTTCAAAGGTTCAAAATTCAACAATTCTCCTTTTTCAATTTTTATTTCTGCCCGGGCTTTTACTTTGTCAAGGTTGGCAATAAGCTCCGGGCTCCATTCGGAAGAATAGTGTATTTCCGAAGTTAATAAACCTCTTAAATTTTTATTCGTAAGCGTCGTTTGTCCGAAATTATCCAGTTCAGCAAACAATTTGCTGATATTCACTTTATCAAGCGAAGCCTCACAGGAAATGAATAGTCGTTTTCCATCACTGCCATCTATTATACCACTCCCTTCCACCTTTCCGTCCATCGAGTTAAACGAAACAGGTTCGATGATCATCCTTTTATCATTCAAAGTTATCTGAGCATATATATTCTCCGCCTCAAAACGTTTAAAATTCAGTTTCTTTATAGCTGTATGAAGATCCAGACGCAGGTATTCCGGAAACCGGAGTTCATAAATGGTATTGCGCGGAGTTGACTTATTTTCATCCGCCAATAGCTCGTCCAGATCAAGTCTTTTACACTTCAATTCGGCTTCGACAGTCAATGTTTCCCTGTCCAGAAAAATGGAAGGCAAAACATTTTTCACAAGCCCTGTTAATTCAAAATCGCTGTTAGCAATACGACCCTTAAAATCATTTATCACTACATCATTGTTATCAAATTGAAAAGAACCTTGAATACTGTCAACGCTGTTCTTATTACGCTTAAATCGCACCTGAACATCCTTCAGTTCTATTGTCCCGGATGTTATTGCATTTTTCAGATCCTTTTCCACAAACGACTTTCCATTTTTAACCTCCGGCAATTTTCCGGAGTAGGTCAGAACGACCTTTGCACGACCTTTGATTGATTCAATGGTATCTATCTCTATAAACTTCTGAAAATTTCCAAGATCAAAATCGGCTCTTATATTCATTTTTAAATATGGATTGCTAAAGTTTTCAAGAAGACCATAACCACTTAACTGCCCTTCATTCAACTTACCGGAGAAATGTTCAATCAATAATCTCGATTCTCCACTGTTGGTATATGTCCCTTTAAGTGTCAATCCATTGAAAGTAAGCCCCGATTTTTTATGGGTAATTTTCCCATCCTGAATTCCGAAATGAGCATTTACGACAGGAGTTTCAAAATGACTCCATTTCCCCTTAATACTTGCATCAAAATAAAAATCGCCCTCTTTCGAATAATCAGTTAGTTTATTTCTGTATTTATCAGGGACCAATGATAAGACAGAACCGATCTCCAGGTCACGTCCCTTCACCTGAAGATCAACTCCTGCAGAAGAATCCCGGTACGTCAGATTCCCTTTCAGGTCAAAATTCAAACCAGCCACTTTAATCCTCCCGATTTGAACACCATAGGTGCCGGATTTGTTTTCCATATAAAAATCTGCTTTTAATTCAGCATCCTTATTTTCCAAGTATACGGTATTGCCGGATTTCACCTGCAGCAGGAATAATTGCAGATCCGTACTTAAATGATAGGTTTCTTCTGTAAATTTTCCGGACAATGTACCTTTGGATATTTTCAGACGATGAATCTGTTTGTTTGCGAGGTCAGTATAGCTCAGACAAACATTTTTTAAAACTATTTTTTCTAAAGCAAAAGAAAACTTTCCGGAAATACTGTCGCTGGAATCTTTCCAGAAGTGATAATTGTCCTTACCATTCTTATCAATTTTTATTTTCATGACAAGATCTGCCAAAGAGAGTTTACGGATTCTGTAATTCCTGTTAAAAATATCCCGGATATCAAATTGAAGTGAAACTGATCCGGCAAAAAAAAGGGTGTCCCTTTCGGGCGTATCTTTAGGATTGACATCCAAGGCAAGTACTTCCCTGAACTCAACAGAGGCAGAAGGAAAATTTTTCAGTACAGAAAAATGGATATCGCGGGGAGAAACGACAACTTGCACATTCAATCGTTTGTTAACCTGCTCAATAATATAGGACTTGACTTCATCTCCGTAAAAATTACCAATGATCAATCCAAAAATCAGGAAGAGAAAAACGGACAGGAGCAATCCAATAAAAAATCGTCCTGCAGTTTTTCCGGCCGGTATTTTTTTACCTGCTCTCTCAGATGGAGAGATAGAACCTTCCTTGATTTCCATGAAATAGTGTTGGAATACAAATATTCTGAAAATTACGGGCTAAAATTCATAAAACGGCCGTATCTTATTAATAACGGGAAGTGGATAAGAATAGTATCGAATGATCTCTGTATCAACAATTAATTGTTTTTAACTTATCGGGAAACCCACGAATAATACTTCTCCATCCTCTATTTTTGATAAATGGTGCTTAATTTTATCTGGATCGCCTTTTTCCTGATCGCCTTCCTGATCGCCCTGGTAAAACTTTTATTCTTTGGGGATACGGAAATATTTAAGCTGCTTGTCGACAGCACCTTCACTTCTTCTGCGGATGCGTTCACAATATCCATCGGTTTAACCGGAATCATGAGTCTTTGGCTGGGATTAATGAACATAGGTGAAAAAGCGGGAGCCATTACTTTTTTTTCCAGGCTGGTCAACCCTTTGTTCAGCCGTTTGTTTCCGGATATCCCGAAAGAACACCCGGCCATCGGAGAGATCGTAATGAATTTCACCGCCAATATGCTTGGTCTTGGAAACGCAGCGACTCCATTGGGACTAAAGGCCATGCAGAGTATGCAGGAGCTTAATACCGATAAGGAAACAGCATCCAATTCACAAATAATGTTCCTGGTATTGAACACAGCCGGGTTTACGCTTTTGCCAGTAACGATCATGATGTTTCGCGCCCAAAAAGGTGCGACTGACCCCTCGGACGTTTTTATTCCTATACTCCTGGCCTCTTTTTTTGCAACCATCGGAGGCGTAACGTTCGTCGCGTTGCGCCAACGTATTAAAATCTTGGACCCGGTTCTTTTGACATGGGTACTAGCCATTAGCGCTGCAATTACCGGCCTCGTTTTCTACTTCCACAGTTTAACACATGAAAAACTCGTTATCGTTTCTAAAGTAGCAGGCAATTTCATTTTATTCGGAATTATAACTTCATTCATTACTGCAGCCTTCATTAAGAAAGTGAATGTATTTGAGAGCTTTATTGAAGGCGCCAAAAACGGCTTTGGGACAGCCATTAAAATTATTCCCTACCTGGTTGCCTTTCTTGTTGGAATAGCGGTATTCCGTGCATCCGGCGCTATGGACCTTTTATTAAAAGGTATCGGGTATATCCTCTCTGCAGCAGGCCTGCCTACAGACATTGTGAATGCATTGCCCACTGCCTTTATGAAACCTCTGAGTGGAAGCGGCGCCAGCAGTATGACGCTCGATACCATGAAAACATACGGAGTTGACTCCTTCGCAGGCCGCTTAGCCTGTACCTTCCAGGGTTCGGCCGATACCACATTTTACATAGTGGCTTTGTATTTCGGATCAGTAGGAATCCGGAAAACCCGCTATGCCATAACATACGGTCTATTGGCTGACCTCTTCGGATTTATGGCAGCTGTATTTGTAGCTTATTTATTTTTCAAATAGCAGCTATTATGTGGTGGATATTCGCTTTACTATCCGCATTTTTTGCAGCCTTAACAGCTATACTGGCAAAAGTCGGGATCAAAGGAATTGATACCAATCTGGCCGTAGCTATTCGTACAAGCGTTATATTATTTTTAACCTGGGGAATTGCTTTCTTTTCAGGAGGAATCCGAAATATTTCTACAGTTAACAAACAGAATCTCATTTTTTTGGTCCTTTCCGGCCTTACCACCGGAATATCCTGGCTATTCTATTTTAAAGCCCTTGAAATTGGCAAATTATCTCAAGTTGCACCGGTAGATAAACTCAGCATTGCATTAACCATACTTTTAGCTTACTTTATTCTGAACGAAACAGTGGATCTGAAAACATTAATAGGTGCCCTTTTGATCCTGGGAGGAACAATCGTTATTATTTTTTAACCTGACTTCTTATAACTTAATTCCGATAAGCGTCACATCATCTGTTTGCTCCTGATTACCTTTCCACTCGTCAAAAGATTTTGATAAGATAGCCTGTTGTTCTGAAAATGGTTTTGAACAAATCTCCACTAACAGGCTTTTAAGTTGCTTGTACATGAATTTTTTACCGACAGGTCCACCAAACTGATCTGCGAAACCATCCGTTAATAAATAAAAGACGGTGTCCCTGTTCCATTTAATACTATGCGTAATAAACGGGCCAGGATTATCCGTTTTGCCAATAGGTTGTTTGTCAGCTCTGATTTCTTTCAATTCTCCCTGTTCCATATACCACAAAGGATTATTAGCTCCGCTCCAGGAAATTTTTTGCAAGTGTTTATTAAAGGATAATAATGAAATATCCATTCCATCCCTTACCTCACTATTGCTTTTGGCAAACGTTTCCAAGACCAGTTCACGGGTCTTGTCCAAGATTTCCCCGGTTTCCCGCAATCCGAATTCTTTAACTGCCCTATTCAAGGCATTGCTACAAACAACACTCACCAAAGCACCCGGAACCCCATGACCCGTACTATCCGCAGCGGCAATAAAAGTTGTTTCCCCGGATTGTTCCATCCAATAAAAATCCCCGGCTACAATGTCCTTGGGTTTGAATATTAAAATACTTTCCGGAAAGCATTTTAATATTTCTTCATCCGACGGGAAAATGGCTTGTTGTAATCGTTTAGCGTAAGTAATACTTTGAACCATTTCTTTTCGATGTTCCTCCACCATTATTTTTTGCTGCTTAATTACTTGACTTTGTTCGACGGCAATAATTCTTTCACTTTCAGCTAATTCTCTTTGTTTTTCAACTTCTCCTTTTTGTTTCTCAATAATCACATTCTGACCCTGCGTAATTTTAAACCTGCGGTACAGAGAAAATGAAAAAATGATAACAAGTAATAAAATACCCGCAACTCCATAAATCACAAGTCTCTGTTTCCTTTTTTCCATAAAATCAATCGCTTGCTGAGCCTCTGCCTGAGCCTTCATCTCTGTCTCTTTTTTCGTTACCTCAAAATTTGTTTTTAAATCGCCGAGTTGTTTGTTCTTGTCAGTATTAAAAATACTATCCTTCAATTTTGTAAATTGCACATAGTTATTATAAGCGTCCTGATATATACCAGTCTGGGCATAAACATCCGAGATATTTTGATATAAAAAACTTTCCGTGTTAATATCTCCAATCTCCTTAGTTAATCGCAGACCAGAATCAATATATTCAATAGCGAGCTTATACTTTTTGACTTTATTATAAAATACACCCATATTATTGTAACAATTTGCTGCCCCCTCCTTATTTCCTATTTCCTTTTGTATTTGCAAATCTTTTAATTCATACTGGATGGCTTTAGAATAGTCAGACAAATGTTGATAGGCAATTCCAATATTTCCATAACAATTTCCTATGCCATTTTTATCTCCCAATTCTTCCAATATTTTTAAAGCTTTATTTTGATAATCCAAAGCTTTTACAAAATCCGATTGAGAACCATATACAATTCCGATGTTAACATAACAAAATCCCAATGTTTGCTTGTCTTTATTTTCCTTTGCTATTTCTAAAGATTTTAGCAAATATTCTAACGCTTTGGCATAATTACCCTGAACTATGTAAATGATACCAATGGTGTTGTAACATTCTCCAACCCCTTGCTTATATCCAATTTCCTGCCTGATTTCTAACGCTTTAAGAGAACACTCAAGGGCTGTGGGATAATCACTTTGATGCTGATAAACCAATCCCATATTATAATATACATTTCCTACTCTTTTTTTATCTCCGATTTCTTCAAATTTCTTAAACGCTTTTAAATAATATTCCAAAGCGGAGGGATAATTACTTTTATTATCTAACGAAGAGCCTATCGTATTATATGCCTTTCCTTCAAATTCCTTTTGATTTGTCTTTTCAGCTAAGTGTCTTTCCTGCTCCGCAAGTATAATTGCCGTATCAGGTTTATTACTGCGATAGCTCCAGGCAATATCTTGTATCGCTTTCAGGCGGTTCGTATCCGCCTGATTCATATTATTATATACAGTCCACAGCGAATCCAATTTTTTATTCTGTCCTTGAATAAAGGAGCAAATAAAAAAACAGATGAGAAATAGGCATTTTTTCATTCGCCGAAGTTTGTCAAGCTATGTGTGATTGAAGCACTTCCCGTATAAGAGGATACGTATTCTTTAGGGCCAGTTTCAGTTCTTCCTGATTCATCCAACGGGCATCGGTAATATTTTCTTCCAATTGAGGAGTTAATGTATAATCAGATCCTGTATAATTCATCTCAAACCAATAGGTTTTTTTGAGTATGTGTTTCCCATTCAAAAGGTACGTATGATAGGTAACAGGCGCCTCCCCACTTATCTTAATCTCCTGTATACCACATTCTTCCTGTACTTCCCGGATAGCCGCCGCCTTCACTTGCTCCCCTTTTTCAATTTTCCCCTTTGGCAAATCCCAACGCTCCAGACGGAAAATTAATAGCAATTCCGCCCTATTGTTTTTAACGAGTCCTCCAGCTGCTTCTATCAGTTTAAAACACTCCTGGAATTTCTTCCAGAGAAGCTCCACATCAGCATATAAAAAACAAAGCTTCTGAATAAAGCTTTGTTCCACAAATATTTTATACTCCCTAAAAAGCTGCTCCTGACTCAGATACCTTATCACCTGGATATGATTATCCTCCACAAAAGAATTCTTTTCATGAACCAGATGAACGATTTTATCTTTTGCAAAAATTGTATACACAGTATTTTTTTGTTTATCAGATGTTGTTCAAATTTATATTATTAGATAAATTTTGAACAGCCTCTTAGAGATAAATATTATGGTTATATTCGCCGAATGATAAAGAACGAGGAAACTGCGCTTAAAATTGCTGAATTTTTACTTCAAATCAAAGCGATAAAATTACAACCGAACAATCCTTTTACCTGGGCATCTGGCTGGAAATCGCCCATCTATTGCGACAACCGCAAAACACTCTCCTATCCTAAGGTACGTACAAATATTCGCCAACAATTTGTGGAAATGATCAACTCCGAATTTGGAAAACCGGACGTGATTGCGGGTGTTGCAACAGGAGGAATAGCACATGGTGCATTGGTAGCACAGGAATTAGGACTTCCCTTTGTTTACATCCGTTCTGAAGCGAAGGCTCATGGACTTGGCAACGTAATAGAAGGAGTGGTTGAAAGCGGGCAATCGATAGTTGTTGTGGAAGATCTCATATCCACCGGAGGCAGTAGTCTGAAAGCGGTAGAGGCTTTACGTAAAGAAAAATGCTCCGTAAAAGGACTTATTTCTATCTTCTCCTATGGTTTTCAAATTGCAGACGAAGCTTTTAAAAAGGCAAAATGCAAGGCTGTTTCTCTTTGCGATTATGATATTTTAGTAAAGCAAGCCCTTAAGTCAAAATACATAACTGACAATGATTTGCTTTCTCTGCAAAGCTGGCGTGAAAATCCAGCGGGATGGGGCCTGGAAATAAAAAGTCGTTAATTGTCAGACAATGCTTTAGTATAAATGACCAATTAATTAAACGATGACCACTATAGAAAGTAACAAAATTGAAATTGACAACTCAGCTGAAAATGTATTCAATTACCTCAGTAATTTCAATAACTTTCAACGCTTAATGCCTGATCAGGTTACCAATTGGAGTTCCTCTGAAACCGAATGCTCTTTCACCATTAATGGTATGGCGACGATTGGAATGAAAATCATAGAGAAAACACCGAACTCTCACATTAAAATAGCCTCTAATGGAAAGGTGCCTTTCAACTTTATCCTGCATACTAACCTTACCTCTGTTTCTCCGGACAAAACAAACGGTCAATTGGTTTTTGAAGCCGAATTGAATCCCATGATAAAAATGATGGTAGAAAAACCCTTGACCAATTTTTTTAATCTTTTGGCAGAAAAAATGAAAGACATAAAGAAATAAATTAAGAATTACCACAAAAAGTGATTTCCTTAAAACCATATTCCGAAATTTCCCCGTTTTCCTGTTTAAGCAATAATTTTCCTTGTTCATTTACACCTGTTAAAATAGCGCCAAACCGCTTTCCATCTTTTTCATAATCACCCAGTTCGCCTAATTTATACAAACGTTCTTCGTAATCCGAATCCAGTAATTCCATTTTATTGGCTTTTAGCTGCAAATACCTGGCTTCAATATGTTCACAAAGCCTGCTCAGACAATCGCTCAAATCGAAAACGGTATTCGACAGTATTTGCAGAGAAGTTGCATTACTCAAACCATTAAATTTTTTCTGATTCACATTCAGCCCAATGCCAATTACACTGGAAAAAATCTGTTCTGCTCTTAAATTATTTTCGATTAATACACCTGCTATTTTTTTATCCGATACATAAATATCATTAGGCCACTTTATTTTAATATCCGATCCAGCATCTTTTTTACCGATTAATTCTGATACAAATGTTTCAAGTCCAAGTGCAATAACCTTGGTCAGGTAAAATTGCCTCCTAACCGTTAAATCAGGATACAAAATGATACTCATTGTCAGATTCTGAAAAGGCTCAGCCAACCAATTATTTTCCCTTTGTCCTCGTCCTTTTGTTTGTTCCAGAGCCCATATAAGGGTACCTTCCATCACCTGAGTATCTTTCAACAGCTGCAAGGCATAATTATTGGTCGAATCAACGGAAGCCAATCGGACCAGGTTTTGCCCTATAAATAACGTTTGCATGGACTGTTTATCAGGGATTAATGCTTATTTTTGTGCGAATAATACCAAAGTAACTCATTTATTTTGAATGGCTAAAAAGAAAAAGAAATCTCAATCGTCTACCCTGGTAGAAGCAATAATTAAAGGAATACAAGAGATAAAAGGACAGAACATCATATGCCTGGATCTGAGAAAAATACAAAATGCAGTTTGTGAACATTTTATAATATGCGAAGGGACAGCTACTACACAAGTGAGTGCAATAGCCGACTCCATCAAAGAAGAGGTTAAAAAAGGGACCGGAGAAAAACCTTTTCATTCCGAAGGATATGAAAATTCGCAATGGATATTGGTGGATTACATAACTGTGGTAGTGCATGTGTTTCTTCCGGACGTTCGTAACTTCTATAACCTGGAAGATCTTTGGGCAGATGCAGAAACAATGGCATACGCTTAAAATTAAATAGTTTAATGATTAATCAATGAGCGAAGACACTAAAAAGAACGAGGGCAAGAATCAGTTCGAAAAAGTTAAAGAACGATTGTCGAAAAAACCTCAAATGCCTAAGAATTCCTTCAATATTTATTGGATATATGCGGTCATATTGGCCATTCTGATAGGTTTGGAACTTTTCAGCCCTTTTGGGGGAGAAGGAAAAGAAATCAGCACCGGCCGTTTTTTAGATGAAATGCTCAAAAAAAATCATGTTAGAAAAATTGTGGTTGTAAACGGGGATCTGGCCGAAATTTTTATCAAGAAAGACAGCCTCGTTTTACATCAGTATGATTCTGTTCGTGTAAAATCAATTGGGGGAGGAATAAATACAGGACCTCACTTCCTGATCAAAAATCTGAATGACGAAAATTTCGAAAAAGCAGTTGCGGAAGTTCAAAAAGACATTCCCTACAAGGACCGGGTCTATCCTGAAAAAATAACCCGAACCAATTGGTACGAGCCTATTGGTTCGCTTCTTATTCCAACTATTATCATTATCATTATATGGATCATTGTTATGCGCAGAATGGCTGGAGGAGGAGGAGGAGGACAAATATTCAATATCGGCAAATCCAAAGCCCAGCTTTTTGATAAAGATACCAATGTAAGCATAACTTTCAATGATGTCGCGGGTTTAGAAGGCGCCAAAATTGAGATAAAAGAAATTGTCGATTTTCTGAAGCAACCGAAAAAATACACTGAACTGGGTGCTAAAATTCCTAAAGGTGCATTATTGGTTGGCCCTCCCGGTACGGGAAAAACACTTTTGGCAAAGGCCGTTGCCGGAGAAGCAAAAGTTCCATTCTTTTCTTTATCGGGTTCCGACTTTGTGGAAATGTTTGTCGGTGTAGGAGCATCCCGGGTACGTGATCTTTTCCGCCAGGCAAAGGAAAAAGCCCCTTGCATCATTTTCATTGATGAAGTAGACGCCGTTGGACGGGCCAGGGGCAAAAGCCCAATGACCGGAGCAAATGATGAGCGCGAAAGCACTTTAAACCAACTGTTAACAGAAATGGACGGCTTTGGGACCAATAGCGGTGTCATTATTTTAGCCGCCACAAACAGGGCGGATGTATTGGACAGAGCACTTTTGCGGGCAGGTCGATTCGACAGGCAGATATATGTCGATATGCCCGATAAAAATGAGCGCAGTGAAATATTTAAGGTGCATTTAAAACCATTGAAACTGGATCAGGGACTGGATATAGAATTTCTGGCTAAACAGACACCTGGTTTTTCGGGAGCGGACATCGCAAACGTATGTAACGAAGCCGCACTTATTGCTGCCCGTCACGATAAAAAAACCGTCGGCAGACAGGACTTCCTGGATGCAGTGGACCGTATCATTGGAGGATTAGAAAAAAGGAATAAAATCATTTCAGTACACGAAAAAAAGGTAATTGCTTTTCATGAAGCGGGTCACGCTGCTGTCAGCTGGCTGATGGAACATGCTTCCCCTTTGGTAAAAGTTACGATCGTGCCACGTGGAAGGTCCCTTGGAGCCGCCTGGTATTTACCGGAAGAGCGCCAAATAACGACAACAGAACAAATGTTTGATGAACTTTGTGCTGCCCTTGGAGGACGCGCGGCGGAAGAAATTATTTTTGAAAAAATTTCAACCGGAGCTTTAAGTGATCTTGAAAAAATAACCAAACAGGCTTATGCGATGGTCATGTATTATGGCCTGAACGATAAGGTAGGAAATGTCAGCTTTTACGATTCTACCGGACAGTCTGAATATGCTTTTAATAAACCTTACAGCGAAAAAACAGCCCAGATAATTGACGAAGAAGTAAGCAAGCTGATTGAAAAAGCTTACCTGCGCACCAAAGAAATATTAATACAAAATAAGCACTTACTCACACAACTGGCCGATTTATTATTGGAAAAAGAAGTGATTTTCAAAGAAGACTTGGAGCGAATCTTTGGAGAACGACCTTTTGATAAAAAAGAAGAAGTAATGACCGAGCTATCCAAAGCCGCAGAAAACCCAGCAACTTTATTTTAATGGAAGAAAGCACCTCCAAGGAAAAAATACTAAAAAAAATACGGAAAGCGCTGATCCATAAATCCGAATTGGATTATGGAACCGTTGACTTTGATTCGGAAATATATGCATCATCCGGAGAACCTCTGGAAATATTATTTGCCCAACAGTTTACAGCTCTTAACGGTAAATTCGCTTTTTGCGAAAACGAAAACGAGTTTCTAACAACCTTTTCCTCCCTCATCAAAGAAAATAAATGGGAGCAGGTATTTTGCCTGGATGAAAAAATAAAAACTCTTTTAAAAAAAGGGGATATTACTTTTTTCGATAAGGAAGCAGATTTCGCTAATGTCAATGTCGGAGTTACAACCTGTGAATACCTGATTGCCCGTACAGGAAGTGTTCTTATCAGTTCAAAACAAGAATCCGGCAGGCGTCTACCAGCTTATGCCAATTACCATGTTGTCCTTGCTTACAGCAATCAGTTGGTGCACAGCGTAAAAGATGCCCTGAAAGAAATGAAAAGCAAATACGGCAACAATGTCCCCTCACTTATCTCTGCTATTACTGGTCCCAGCCGTACAGCAGATATTGAGAAAACCCTGGTACAAGGAGCACATGGTCCGAAAGAGATCTACGTTTTATTAATCGACTCACCAGCCAACTAAAAAATTGTTTTGACACAGCGCACTATAACCGGAGGTATATTTGTGAGCATACTCATTGGCGCTATTCTATTCAGTGCTTATTCATTTTCTCTTTTATTTTTCGGGATTACTATTATTGGGTTATGGGAATTTTACATCCTTTCCATTAAAACAGGTCATGATCCACAAAAAATAATGGGAATACTGATCGGTGCGCTTATATTTACCGGGAACACATTGAATTTTAGTTCTACTTTCCGGCAGTATACTTTTATCCCATTAGCGTTATTATTACCTGCCATATTCAGCGTTTTCATAATTGAATTGTACCGAAAAAAGGATAAGCCTTTTGGAAATATTGCTTTCACTTTTGTCGGGATTATCTATATTGTTCTACCCTTTTCATTGCTGAGCATGATTGCCTTTCAGGATGCATGGTGGATAGGTAGTTATATTTACAATCCTCACAAAATAGCAGGAATCCTTTTTATTTTATGGGCAAGTGATACTGGCGCCTACTTATCGGGAAAAGCGTTCGGGAAACATAAACTATTTGAACGGATTTCACCTGGAAAAACATGGGAAGGAACAATTGGAGGTGGGATTCTTAGCCTCGCGATAGCCTATGTGGTTTCCCTATTTTATAAGGAGTTAACAGTAATTGACTGGATGATTATTTCGCTGATTATTGTGGTTATCGGAAACTTCGGCGACCTGGTAGAATCTCTATTTAAAAGAAGTATTGACGCAAAAGATTCCGGAACTATTTTACCCGGACACGGAGGTATTTTAGACCGGTTTGACAGCCTGATATTATCAACTCCGTTTATATTTATGTACCTTATTTTTACAAATAAATTATGATACACAGAGAAGGATACCCTACCATTGGTTTAACATTCTTGTTCAGCTTACTGATACTATTTCTGGCAGAGCATTATACAGGCAATAGCTTTGTACATGCCTTTGCCTATTCATTGTCCGGATTTCTTTTAATTACTGTCCTTCAGTTTTTTCGCAACCCTAAACGTACAACCATACTGAACGATAGCCAGGTCATTGCACCTGCTGACGGAAAAGTAGTGGTAATTGAAGAAGTAGAAGAACCCGAATATTTTAAAGACAGACGCTTACAGCTTTCCATTTTCATGTCTCCGGTAAACGTACATGTAAACCGATTTCCAATCGGCGGTATTGTTAAATACATAAAATACCATGCCGGCCTGTATTTAGTTGCCTGGCACCCGAAATCATCCACAGAAAATGAACGCACAACTATTGTAGTTGAGCACAGCGGTGGAAAATCTGTCTTGTTCCGCCAGATAGCCGGAGCCATGGCCCGACGAATTGTTTATTATTGCAAAGAGAATGACACCGCCCGGCAAGGTGCTGAATTCGGTTTCATAAAATTCGGATCAAGAGTAGATATTTTTTTGCCGATCGGAACGAAAATAAATGTAAGTCTGAACGAAGCGGTCAGAGGTGGAGAAACTGTTATCGGAACATTTAATTAATAAGCCAATTATTTCTTGTCCGGTATAAACTTCAGGGACACAGAATTCACACAATAACGTAATCCGGTTTCCTTAGGACCATCGTCAAACACGTGTCCCAGGTGACCTCCACAACGGGCGCAGGTAATCTCCGTCCTTTTCATTCCCAAGGTATAATCCGGTGTTTCAATTATATGTCCTTTGGCAGCTTCCCGGTAAAAGCTGGGCCATCCACAGCCGGCATCGAACTTAGTATCCGATTTAAACAATACATTTCCACAGGCCGCGCAAACATATGTACCCGGTTCAAAGGTCTTTTCATACTCTCCACTATATGGCCTTTCCGTACCTTTTTCCCGAAGCACCCGGTACTGTTCAGGGGTCAATACCCTTTTCCACTCCTCCTCACTTTTCTTAACAGTATCCTGCATGACAGTTATTTTATTTGTTGTCTTTGTACTGTCTCCGCACGAAGCACAATACAATCCAATTATAAACATCAATGTTTTCATTTCTTTATAAAGGTACGGACTAAGTGTCAAAAAAGCCAAACGAATATCTCCCGACTATTTGTATTAGTCGCAAAATAATCCTTATGCTTTTACACTTGCCCGGATAATGTTAAGAGCACCACCTGCCTTGAACCATTCAATTTGCTGAGCATTATAACTATGGTTTACCTTTATTTCATCCTTCGTTCCGTCTGCATGATGGAGTACCACCGTTAAAGGAATACCGGGTGTGAAATGTGTTAAGCCATTGATATCAATGTTATCATCCTCCAGCACTTTAGCATAATCCTCTTTGTTGGCAAAAGTAATCCCAAGCATACCTTGTTTCTTCAGGTTTGTTTCATGGATCCGTGCAAACGACTTTACCAATACCGCACGAACACCCAGGTGGCGCGGTTCCATTGCCGCATGCTCCCGGGAAGATCCTTCCCCATAGTTTTCATCCCCCACCACAATTGAACCCATTCCTTTAGCTTTGTATTGTCGCTGAACTTGTGGTACCGATTGATATTCATCCGTCAATTGATTTTTTACGGAATCTGTTTTATCATTGAAAGCATTTACAGCCCCAATCAGCATATTATTGGAAATATTATCCAGGTGCCCGCGGAATTTAAGCCAAGGGCCTGCCATAGAAATATGATCAGTTGTACATTTACCTTTGGCTTTGATCAATAGTTTGAGCCCTTTCATATCCGTTCCTTCCCAGGCTGAAAACGGATCCAGGAGTTGAAGACGATCCGATGCAGGCGAAACCAAAACCTCCACCTTATCCCCATTCGCAGCAGGAGCCTGATAACCGGCATCCTTTACATCAAAACCCTTTGGAGGAAGTTCCAATCCTTCCGGTTCAGCCAATTTCACTTTTTCTCCCTTTTCGTTCGTAAGGTAATCCTTCAACGGGTTAAACGATAAATCTCCCGCCAGTGCAAGAGCGGTAACAATCTCCGGTGAGGCCACAAAAGCATGTGTATTCGGATTTCCATCATTCCGTTTCGCAAAATTTCGGTTAAAAGAAGTGATAATTGAATTTTTCCTGTTCGGGTCATTCGAATGACGTGACCATTGTCCGATGCAAGGTCCGCAGGCATTTGCCAATACTACCCCTCCTATCTTTTCGAAGACCCCAAGGTAACCATCCCGTTCCACAGTATAGCGCACTTGTTCAGAACCAGGTGTGATCGTAAATTCCGATTTTGTTTTCAATCCTTTCTCAACCGCCTGTTTTGCCAGGGATGCCGAACGGGAAATATCTTCGTAAGAAGAATTGGTACAAGAGCCGATGAGCCCCACTTCCAATTTAGAAGGCCAGCCATTCTCCTTCACGGCTTGTGCGAATTGGGAGATCGGCCAGGCAAGATCCGGAGTAAATGGGCCATTTACATGCGGCTCCAACTCAGAGAGATTAATCTCTATCACCTGGTCAAAATAGTTTGCAGGAGAAGCATATACCTCCCGATCCCCGCGCAGGTGTTCTTTTACTTTATCCGCCAGTTCAGCCACTTCCTTCCGTTCCGTTCCCTTCAGGTAAGCACTCATTTTTTCATCGTAACCAAAAACAGAAGTAGTCGCTCCAATTTCTGCACCCATATTACAGATAGTCCCCTTTCCCGTACAGGAAAGCGAATCTGCTCCTTCTCCGAAATATTCAAGTATAGCATCCGTGCCACCCTTCACAGTAAGTATCCCGGCAACTTTCAGAATTACGTCTTTCGAAGAAGTCCATCCACTTAATTTTCCCGTCAGTTTTACCCCAATAATTTTGGGCATTTTTAATTCCCAGGGAAGTCCAGCCATCACATCACAGGCATCAGCACCACCCACACCAATAGCAATCATTCCCAATCCACCCGCATTCACTGTATGCGAATCCGTACCGATCATTAATCCACCCGGAAATGCATAGTTTTCCAGTATCACCTGATGAATAATCCCGGCCCCCGGTTTCCAGAAACCAATACCGTACTTATTAGAAACCGAAGAAAGAAAATTATAAACTTCCTCATTTGTCTTTATAGCCCGTTGCAAATCTTCCTTAGCCCCCGACATAGCAGTAATCAGGTGATCACAATGTACCGTAGAAGGAACGGCCACTTTGGGGCGGCCGGCCTGCATAAATTGCAGCAAGGCCATTTGGGCGGTAGCATCCTGCATAGCAACACGGTCAGGATTAAAATCCACATACGATTTTCCGCGTTCATACGGTTTTACGGGCAATGCCTCCGAAAGATGCGCATACAGAATTTTTTCAGTAAGCGTCAGAGGTTTACCAACCAATTTGCGTGCAGCAGCAATTTTATCAGGAAGAGCAGCATACACCTTTTTGATCATTTCAATGTCAAAAGCCATGTTTTTTTAATATTAGTTGTCTACTAAACGAAAGTAACAAATTCTAAGTTTTTCAGATACAAAAGCCAAAAACTTATTCACGGTGATGATGCCATCTCCAATGACGATGACCATTTTCAACAATACAGGAAGAGAAAAAAACACCTGCAATAACGGCGATAATAATCACTGATTTCTTCATAACGCTTTGTTTATTTAATTAAACTTTTGAAATATAAAGGACGAAATCGTTAATGGGCATAAATTTACAAAATATACTTGTCTGGGTATTAATCCAAAAGGTATTATTCCTCAAATGGAGCCCCCATACCCTTTTTTTCTAACTTTAGATCCCAAAAGCTATTCTTTATTCTACATGAAGCATTTCGACTTTTATGCGATCATCCAATAAAACGGGTCGGTGTATCGAGCAGGTATTACCTAGATTTTAAAAACCATGAACCGGCTCCTGTTAGAGAACATAAAAACCTCCCTTCAATCTATCCGGAGCCAACTGCTTCGCACCATTCTCACCATTTTGATCATTTCCATTGGAATCATGGCCCTGATCGGAATTTTAACAGCCATTGAAGTAATTAAATCATCCATCAATGGAAAATTTACCAACATGGGAGCCAATACCTTCACGATTCGCAATCGTGAAACCACTATACGCATCGGTAAACGCGGCATGGGGCCAAAAAATTACAAGGCTATTAGCTACGAAGATGCACTTCGGTTTAAAAAGCAGTTTAACTATCCTGGCTCCCTTTCTTCTATATCTGTAAGAGCAACGGCCGGTGCTACCCTCAAGTACAAGTCACAAAAAAGCAATCCAAATATCTTTGTTTTCGGGGTGGACGAAAATTACCTGGCGACTTCCGGTTACGACATAGCAAGCGGCCGCAATTTTTCCCTGCAGGAAATCTTATCCGGAACAAATGCCATACTGCTCGGGCAAGACGCAATGAAAGCCATTTTCGATAAAAAAGAAGCCCCCCTTGATAAAGAAATAACCCTGGGAGGCATCAAATATAAAGTTGCCGGCATTCTCAAGGAAAAAGGAAATGCCGCTGGTTTTGGAGGAGACAAAATCTGCCTGATTCCCCTAAACAGTGCCAGACAAGACTTCTCCCGTCCGGACATGTCTTACATGATCAGTGTATTATCCCCCGGAGCCCAACAAATAGATGCTGCGGTTGGCGAAGCCACCGGAACCATGCGGGTCATTCGAAAGATTCTTCCGGGTCAGGATGATAATTTCGACCTGAGCAAAAGCGACAACCTGGCCAACCTGTTAATCGACAACCTTCAAAAAGTAACCATTGGAGCAACCGCAATTGGATTTATTACTCTTTTGGGAGCTGCAATCGGACTCATGAATATTATGCTGGTATCCGTTTCTGAACGCACCAGGGAAATTGGTGTACGCAAAGCCCTTGGGGCAAACAAAACAACCATACGCCGGCAATTCCTGATCGAAGCAATTGTAATTTGTCAACTGGGAGGCTTGCTTGGCATTTTATTAGGAGTTTCAGCCGGCAACCTCCTTGCCCTGCAATTTGACGTAGCCTTTATAATTCCCTGGGTATGGGTGATCAGCGGGATTATACTATGTATTGCAGTAGGAATATTATCAGGAATTTATCCGGCTATTAAAGCATCTAATTTAGATCCGATTGAAGCGCTGAGGACAGAATAACCGGAGACTTTAGTATCCACTTAAGAAAGAATATCTTTGAATATAATTAGTTAACAAATGTTAAAAATAATTACACTGATAGGTGCCCGTCCGCAGATCATAAAAGCAGCTGCATTAAGCAGAGCCATACGAAATAATTTTTCAGACAAACTGAAAGAAGTCATTGTACATACAGGGCAGCATTACGACGAAAACATGAGCCAGGTGTTTTTTTATGAATTACAGATACCCGCACCCGATTACAATCTCAACATCGGCTCCGCTTCGCATGGCAAACAAACGGCGGCTATGATCGTCGGAATAGAAGAAATACTTGAAAAAGAAAAACCGGCCTACCTGATTGTATATGGAGACACCAATTCAACCCTTGCGGGCAGTATTGCGGCCGCCAAGATGCAAGTGCCTGTTATACATATAGAAGCAGGACTTCGTTCTTTTAACAAAGCCATGCCGGAGGAGATCAACCGCATTCTATGCGATCACATTTCAACCCGGCTCTTCTCCCCTACAAAAGCCGGTTATCTGAATTTGCTGAAAGAAGGATTCAAGGAAAACAACAGCCCTCCCTATTCTGCAGACAATCCCAGAATTTATCATTGCGGAGATGTAATGTACGATAACAGTTTATATTTTTCGACAGTCGCTGAACAAAAAACAGGGATCATCGGACGACTGGATTTACAAAAAGGACAGTATATTTTGGCAACCATACACAGAAATAACAACACAGACGAACCCAAACGCTTGTCTTCCTTATTCCGTGTTCTGTTGAAATTATCATCGGACGAACGGATATCAATTGTACTTCCATTGCACCCCCGCACAGCCAAACTACTTGACAAGAACCTGGAAGCCAACCTGCATCAACAAGTAAAGAAAAGCCCTTTTATAAAAATAATTCCTCCCGTTTCTTTCCTGGAAATGATTGCTCTTGAAAAAAACTGTCAATTAGTGATGACCGATTCAGGAGGCGTTCAAAAAGAGGCTTTCTTTTTCAAAAAGCCCTGTATCATTTTACGTTCAGAGACAGAATGGGTGGAACTGGTTGAATGCGGTAGTGCGATCCTCACGGATGCCGACGAAAAAAAAATAGAGGACGCATATCACCATTTTGCAGATAAACCCAACCTGCAATTTCCCGAACTCTTTGGAGATGGGAAAGCTGCTGAATTTATTTGTTCAGAGCTTTTGAAATAAATCCAGCACGACCTTGCTAATTTTAGTCCTACTTAACCAACGTAACATTTCCTCTTCCGTTTATGTTTTGTCCATTTGATAAAGTAGCCGTCAGGTAATAAGCGAAAACTCCCGTTTCCATTGTTTTACCCTTAAAAGTCCCGTCCCAACCCGTTGCTGGATTTGTGGTTTCAAATACCACTTCTCCCCAGCGGTCAAACAGTTGAAAATGCAGTTGGGTGGCACAGAGTGCTCCCCTCACATAGAGTATATCATTCTGTCCATCTCCGTTGGGTGAAAAGGCGGTAGGAACAAACACATTCTTTGAATCGCAAGGGTTCGGCACCTCCTCGATAGCAATTTGTATACTAGCGGTCTCCGAACAACTGTTGACGCCGGTAACCGTTACTGTATAGTTTGTTGTTTGGGTTGGATCCGCAATAGGATTATAGATTGTGTCACTGTTCAAGGATGAAGAGGGTGTCCATAAATAAGTTTTCCCTCCGCTTGAATTAGCTATTAGCTGAACAAATTGCCCTTTTTTTATGGCAGTATCCGGTCCGACCATAACGGAGGGATTAGCTAGTTGAAGAATAGTTACTGTTTTGGTAGCCGTGCATCCAGTCCCGTCTGTTACAGTAACGGTATAGGTTCCTCCGGGAAGATTATTTTGATTTTGTGTGGTGGAACCATTACTCCAGACATACGTATTTGCCATAGCGGTAGCTGATAAAGTGATGGCTCCATTCATTTTTCCCTGACAGGTATTGATTGAATCTACCACATTTACTTTTGGCCCATTACTGTTTTGAATAGTAGCAGAGGAGGTACCGGAACATCCCTTTGTGTCAGTAACAGTAACCGTATAAGTACCCGCTCCTATATTATTATTGGTTACTCCTGTAATCAGATTGCTCCAGGTATAAGTCAGCATACCTGTCCCCCCTGTCGCCATCACTTCAGCACTCCCATCAGACAAATTGCAAACCGCCGGCGCTAGTTGTGCGGCTGTCACATTGATTGCCGGCAAAATCATTACCGTTACCGTTGCAGTAGCAAAAGAACAACCCGTTGTTGAGTTCCCTGTTACTGTATAAGTCGTTGTCATTGCCGGATCAGTTTTCACAGTTGCTGCACTGATTGAACTTAGCCCTGCAGCTGGGCTCCAGGAATAACTGATTGCCCCGCCTGCAGATAATGAGCTCGAATCTCCTGAGCAGGAAGAAATATCAGGACTCAGCGTGAGAACTTCACATGCAATGCTGAACTTTGCTATAAAAGCAGTTTCGTTTGTTCCAATGCTTGGATTGAAATAAGCCAGGCCACCTGGATTAAGTACAGGAAATGCCCCATTTGGTTCAGCATCTCCAGCAACAAATACATTCATTCCATCACTGGCAATATAGGTTCCATCACCAGTCATTTCTGTATCATCTCCGTAATAAGTGGCCCATAAACGGATACCAGAGGTAGTGAACTGTAAAATAAATGAATCATTGCTTCCTGCCGCGAGTCCCCCTTTATAATAACTGCAGGCCGAATTCAAAGTTGGAAAATTTTGTGATGTGGTTGAACCACTTACCCATACATTCGAACCGTCACTTTGGATAGAATTACCTACATCTCCAACTCCACCACTTCCCCCGTAATAAGTCGCCCATATTAGATCGCTGGTTGCACAATTAAACTGCAGAACAAATGCGTTAGTAGCCCCGACTCCTCCTAAAGTTGCCTGCTTGTATGCTCCGACCGGAAATTGTGTTGGGAAAGTTGCTGAAGATGTCGATCCTGTCACCCATACATTCCTGCTATCACTATAAATAGAGGTACCTATTCCCTCTCCATAGTAAGTAGCCCAAATTGCTGCACCAGTAGACCTGAATTGTAAAATAAAAACATCTCCGTTACCATTGGATACAGATTGATTGTAGGCACCCACTTTAGATTTAGTCGGAAAATCCGTTGAGTGAGCAGAACCCGTTACCCATACATTCGCGCCATCACTATAAATAGAATTACCCACATCTCCACTTATAGTGCTACCACCATAATAGGTCGCCCATATGCAGATATCCGTAGAACAATCAAATTTTAAAACAAAGGCATTCCTGTTCCCATTGAGCCAAGGCTGCTGGTAAGTTCCGGCAGGAAAAAGAGTAGGCAAATCTGTTGATTGAGTGGAACCCGTCACCCATACATTCGTTCCATCACTGCTTATAGAGTACCCTTGATCAAAATTACTCCCTCCATAGTAGGTCGCCCAAATTCTTGTGCTTGCAACACAGCTGAACTGCAGAATAAAAGCATTCATGTGTCCTTTAAGCGACGCCTGGTAAGCACCACCAGGGAAAAGAGTGGGAAAGTCTGCTGAATTTGTATTTCCTGTGACCCAAACATTCTTCCCATCACTGCTGATAGAATTCCCTGCATCGCTTCCACTTCCACCATAATAAGTAGACCACAGTAACTTACCACAACTACTAAACTGGAGAATGATCAAATCTGTCATTCCCTCGAAAGTTCCCTGAATATAAGCTCCGCCTCCTGTATTAGCAATTGGAAAGCCAGGTGAATTGGAAGATCCAGTCAGCCAGACATTTTTACCATCGGCATTCATAGAAAAAATTTCCTCAAAGACATTTCCACCATAATAGCTCGCCCATATTAAGGTAGGATCTATTATTAACGTTTCTGCCGTATCATACTTTTCCACTTTAAATCCTATTAAATCACCTTTCAAGACGTATCGGGTATTTATTTTTTTCTCTTTATCATACCTATAGCTTATTGGTATACCTTCTACGATATCTCCCATAAGTGTACTTATTTTCATCGAACCATCTTTTTGCAATTGAGGCTTATCAGTCCATTTATACCTGAACCTTATCAGTGACGGATCAGCTCCGGGATGTACAACAAAATCATATTCAAGTCCACCCACATTTTTCAAATCTTTCATCCCAAATCCTGAATTCTGATCCTTTTGGTACAATACCCAGTCTATCCCAGGATATATATTTTTAATCGTAATTTTTTCATAGCTGTGTACATTCATTATTCCATCTGGACAATGGGCAAGATAATAGTCTATACGATCTTCGCTTTCATATTCCTTTTTAATGTTTCTTTTTTTTATGTCTGCTCCCACTAATTCCATATCCGCACGACAATAGTGAATTGCTGTGTTTTCATTTTTGTGAGTATCCCTTCCGGATAATTGACATGAATTGCTAAGCTGTGGTATAACTGACTTCTCCATTTTAGTAAACACATAACTCAAACCCCAGGTGGTGATATATATATCCGCTCCAGTTCCACTTGCTTTAAACAAGAGGTTCGTATCTGCAATACACTTACCCGCTCCATTCTCCACAGAATAACCGTCCTGCATGTTTACCATTTGTCCTTTGTTTTCTAGAAAACGAAGCGTCCCACCTGCTGGCCCGATACTCTTATGGGTATCGTCCATATCCTGAATCCAGTTCTGAATCTTGGACTCCAGGGCAGGATCACTTCTACCCATAGCAGGTAACGCAACCGCAATAATTATCAAATAGATAAAAAATCGAATTTCTTTTTCCACTTACCGTATCAAAGTTATATTTCCCCTTTTACTGACACTTTGCCCATTTGATAAAATAGCGGTCAGGTAATAGGCGAAAACTCCCGTTTCCATTGTTTTACCCTTAAAAGTCCCGTCCCAGCCTGTTGCTGGATTTGTGGTTTCAAATACCACTTCTCCCCAGCGGTCAAACAGTTGAAAATGCAGTTGGATGGCACAGAGTGCTCCCCTCACATAGAGTACATCATTCTGTCCATCACCATTGGGTGAAAAGGCGGTTGGCACAAAAATCTTGGAAGCCTCACAACTGACAACCGTTATCAGTACACTGTCAATAGCCGTGCAACCATTGACATCGGTAACACTTACCTTATAGCTGGTCGTCTGATCAGGAATCGCGGTGGGATTGTAGAGCGTATCGTTATTCAGGGAACTGGAAGGATTCCACAAATACCTTATCCCTCCGCTTGCTGTCAAAAGGATGCTTTCTCCCTGTGCAATCGTTTCATTCGTTCCAACCCCCACTACCGGATCGGGAAACAAGGAGATGTTGGCTGTTGTTGTGGCTGTACAACCACTCCCATCCCTCACCGTAACCGTATAGCTGCCCGCCGCTAAACCCGAAACCAGGGTCGAACCCGAAAGCCCTCCACTCCAGGTATAAGTTAATCCGGCGCCAAGGGCCGACAGGGTAATCGCTCCATCCGTATTTCCTGTACAGGTATTTTTTACCGTCAGTACACTTACGTTGGCCGGAGTACTGCCCACAACGGTCACCGTTGAAGTAGCGGTACAACTGTTTGCATCCGTTACCAGCAGCGTATAAGTACTGGCAGCCGATACCGTGTAAGTAGGATTTGCAGGCCCTCCCGTCCATTGATAGATTGCTCCGGTTGCCGTAGAGCTGCCTGTTAATGTTATATCCGGAGAGTTGCAGGTAATTGTTGGCGACCCAGGTGTTATGCTTACTTCAGGAGCCGGGTTCAGGGTCACCGTTACCGTGGCTGTCGTGGTTGAGCCGCAGGCATCCGCCCCCGTTACTGTATAAGTGGTCGTTATCGTAGGACTAGCCACAGGATTGGCTATCGTGGGAGAACTCAAGTTAGCAGAGGGACTCCAGTTGTAACCGCTTCTGCCACTTGCGTTCAGTTGGGCTGAACCTCCCGGACAAATGCCGGTATCCTGGCTTGCCATGAGGCATGGAATAATAAACTTTGCGATAAATGTATTTTCCTTTCCTGGAACGAGCGTGTTATTAAAATAAGCCGTACCTCCGGGATCAAGGATTGGATAAGTAGACCCTTCTGCATCTCCTGAAACAAATACATTCATCCCATCGCTGCAGACATAACTTCCATCACTCTCAGAATCAGCTCCATAATAGGTAGCCCATCTGCGGACTCCAGCAGTACTAAATTGCAAAATAAATACATCAACACTTGTATTTACAGGTGATCCGGAAATTGTCCCTTTATAATAGCCACAGGTAGAACTCATCGTCGGAAAATCAGATGAACTCGTTGCCCCACATACCCATACATTTGTCTTATCGCTTTGAATGGAATAACCTATGTCTCCATTTGTTCCGCTGCCACTGCCCCCATAAAGAGTTGCCCAAATTAATGCACTATTTATACAACTGAACTGTAAAATAAAAGCACTTGTGGTACCGACCCCTCCCTGCAAAGATTGATTATAAGCCAGCGGAAAAGGCTGAGTTGGGAAATCACTAGATTTTGCCTGTCCGGTCACCCAAACATTTACCCCGTCACTGCTAATTGAATTTCCCCGATCAACACCGCTTCCTCCAAAATAAGTGGCCCAAACCAGAACCCCAGTGGCACAATTAAATTTCGAAACGAAAATATTTGTGGCCCCCGTCCCACCCAGTGAAGCCTTGTTATATGCTCCTCCTGCAGCCATAACAGGAAAATCCGTTGAACTTGTTTGTCCTGTCAACCATACATTTACTCCATCGCTATTAATTGCCCAGCCAAAATCGCTCTTGCTTCCTCCGTAATAAGTTGCCCAAACCCGTGCACTTGTCGATGCATTAAACTTCAATACGAAAGCATTGGTAGCGAATGCTCCTCCTAATCCCGATTGGTTATAGCCCCCGGCAAGGGGAAAAGTTGGGAAATTTGTTGAGAATGCTTCTCCTGTTACCCAGACATTCACGCCATCACTACTGATCGAATTTCCGATATCAGTACCGCTTCCTCCATAGTAAGTAGCCCAGATCAATGCATTGGTTGTACAATTAAATTCCAAAATAAACATACTCTCAATTCCAGGAATCACGGTTTTATTATAAGCTCCGGCAAGTGTCCTAGTTTTAAAATTTCCAGAGTTGGTATATCCGGTCACCCACACATTTTTCCCATCACTGCAAATGGAAGTTGACAGATCATAGCCGCTTCCTCCGTAATAAGTAGCCCAGATAAGCTGACCACAGGTGCTGAACTCAAGAATAATTAAATCAGAGCTTCCCACGAAACTTCCTTGGAAATAGGCCGACCCTCCTGCATTATGGGTAGGAAATCCCATTCCGTCCGATACTCCTGTCAACCAGACATTCGCACCATCCGTGCTTATGGAAAATATATCCCCGTCCCCAGCACCTCCTGCATAATAGCTTGCCCATGTAAGAGAAGGGTCTATTATCAGTGTATCGTCTTTCGCATACTTATCTAGTGTGAATCGAATTTCATCATCTTTTAAAGTGTAGTGGGTATTTATTAAATGGTCTTTATCATGTCCATAGCTTACCGGTATGCCTTCCTCGATATCACCCATTGGTGTACTTATTTTCAATGAACCATTCTTTTGCAGACCTGGCTTGTCCGTCCATTTATACCTTAGCCTTATTTGAGATGGATCAGCTCCAGGGTGTACAACAAAATCGTATTTAAAACCACCTACACTTTTTAAATTCTTATTACTCACATCCTTTCTTTTATCTTTATTTGAGTTCATGAATGCTTCGCATTGCCTAAATCCCAAATCCTCACTCTTCAGTACTGAATCCTGGCCTCCCATGCCCTGGTCCGACGCCCTCAGGGCATCGTCCAGATACAACACCCAATCTATTCCGGGATATATATTTTTAATCGTAATTCTTTCATAACTATGTACATTCATTAACCCGTCCGGACATTGAGGAAGGTAATAATCTGTATGATCTTCGCTTTCTCCTTCTTTGATCACATTCTCTTTTCGAATATCAGCTCCAACCAATTCCATGTCTGCCCGGCAGTATTGAACGGATACACTTTCGTTTTCACTATGTATTCCATGCACCGGAATATTTTTTGACCCTGAAAGCTGCGGAATAATAGCTTTCTCTGTTTTGGTAAATACATAACTCAGTCCCCAGGTGGTGACATACATATCTGTGCCGTTACCGCTAGCTTTGAACAGGAGGTTCATATCTGCAACACACTTATCCGCTCTATTCTCTACTGGAGAATAGCCGCCTTGCAAATCGGTCATTTGACCCTTATTTTCTATGAAACGAAAGGTCCCACTATTACGCATCCAGTTATTAACCTTTGATTCCAGCACAGGATCATTGCTCCCCATAGCCCTTATAATAAATATAAACAACCCAAGAGCAAATAGCCAAATGCGAAACGAAGCGAAATATTCAGGAACTCCGATAGAACTAAACAGACGAAATGAGTAGTAAGGGATAAGGAAGAAATTACTTTTTCTATTCATTTTATGTACCGAAAGCAAGCCCTGTCGCGATTTGCGTTATTTGCCCATCAGGCATGTGACGCGGTCACTTCAATAAGGTTACATTTCCCTTTTTATTTATGGATTGTCCATTTGATAAGCTAGCAGTTAAATAATAGGTAAAAACTGCTGTGTCCATAACTTTACCCCTGAAGGTTCCATTCCAGCCGGTTGATGGAATTGTTGTTTCAAACACCAGTTCTCCCCAGCGATCATAGACCGAAAATTTCATCTCTGTTATGCAATCCGGGGCATGGACAGAAAGCACATCATTCTGACCATCCCCATTGGGAGAAAAGGCAGTTGGTATAAACAGATAGGAAGCCTCACAATCAACAACCGTTATCAATACACTGTCTTTTGCCGTACAACCATTGGCATCCGTTACCGTTACCACATAATCCGTTGTTTGGCCGGGATTTGCTATGGGATTGTAAATGCCGGCATTATTCAGTGAACCTACCGGTGTCCAGGAATAATTCAATCCTCCACTGGCTGATAACGTTATGCTTGCTCCTCTTGTTATGGTCGCAGCTGATCCTGCATCAGCTATCGGGTCCGGCAAAACAGCTATACTGGCCAGGGTTGTAGCCGTACATCCGCTGCCATCTGTCACTGTTACCGTATAGCTCCCACCTGCAAGGCCGATTTGATCCTGGCTTATGGAGGCATTACTCCAGCTATAGGTTAATCCTGTTCCGGTAGCCACTATGGTAATGCTTCCATCCGTTTTTCCTATACACGTTGGTGATGTACTTAGTACACTTACTTCCGGAGCAGTGCTGAGAACTGTTACCGTTGAAGTTGCCGTACAACCATTGCTGGCATCGGTAGCTGTTACTGTATAGCTTGCTGCGATTAATGCTCCTCCATCCCAAACCATCGTAGTACCTGCTGCACTCGTTCCCGTTAAGATAGAACTAGGTGTCATACACGTAAGAATAGTGTTACTGGCAACAGCCGATGTTATAATGGGCGGAGTGGTATTACTAACTACTGTGACTGTTTGTTCTGCAGTACATCCATTCCCTGGGTCAGTTATTACTAATGTATAAATGTTCGCAACCGATACGGTGTTCGTCGCTGCCCCTGGCCCAGTTATCCATTGGTAATCCACTCCGGGTGTAGTCGAATGCCCCGTTAAAGTGACGCTTGTTGTCACGCAGGTAAGCGGTGCCGCTGGGTCAATGCTGATATCCGGAATGCTTGTGTTGGCCGTAACACTCACGGTCGTACTGGCTGTACAACCATTCACAGGATCCGTTACGGTTACCGTATAGGTGTTGCCAACTGATACTGAATAATTAGCTGTTGCCGGGCCCCCTGCCCACTGATAAGCTACTCCGGCCGTA
>Ga0206820_1012_pt1 | contig 71085 bp, 47 predicted proteins | sample Alteio_BWOrgCont_84_FD_152857 | JGI IMG/M metagenome (GOLD analysis project Ga0206820, IMG submission 152857) | Enriched cells from forest soil in Barre Woods Harvard Forest LTER site, Petersham, Massachusetts, United States -... | ecosystem: Environmental > Terrestrial > Soil > Temperate forest >...
GGAAACTCACCACCAGCAGTTCTAGCGGACTGAGCCACTTCTAATATATTGTTTAGCATGTCCATAATGCTGACATTGAAGCGCATGTTCTTCAAGGACTGTACCACTTTGCCACCTTTCACAAGAAAAGTACCGTCTCGTGTCATTCCTGTAACAATCTTGCGCGCTGGGTCAACTTCTCGCACATACCAGACACGCGATAGCAAGATGGCATTATCACTGCCTGCTATCAGATCGTTCAGACTGCTCTTGCCCCCGCTCATCACTATGTTAAGCGGTGCTTCACCGTAGGGATTTGGCTCGCCCAATGCGTGTCCTGTCGCCTGCGCCTTAAGTTTTAAAGCAGCTCGCCTGCCATACACAAGATCGGTTACTACACCTTTATCAATGAGACAGACACGCTTTCGCGAAACTCCTTCACCATCAAAAATCGCCCCCGCCTGCAAGGGATGATTAACGTCATCGTAAACAGTTACATTATCAGCAAAAACTTTTTTGCCGACTTTATCAAGTAAACACGAGAGTTTGTCTATGTGACTGGTAGCGGCAAAATCAGGCCAAATAAAACCAAGCAAATCAAGGGTTGCGGCCGGCTCCAGAATTACTGTATAAGAACCTGGTTCGATGTCGCTGGCATCAGCACTGCTGCTGGCCTTTTGGGCCGCTGTTTGAGCAAGGTTGGCTACATCAAAAGAGTCCGCATCAACAGAATGAGCTTTAGCCCAGCCAGTCGAGCTGGGTGTCACCATCGTCAAAGAAACCTCAGCTGATGATTCTTGATGATAAGCAAATAAATCATTGGAATTACCCAAAGCTGTGACGAATTCCCCAGTCGCGTAAACACCCGCTGCCGTGAGTTTATTATCTTGAGCAATTGAAATTATGTCTTTGATGGATCTCGCCCGATCAGCTGGACTTAACATAGCTGTTTTTTCAACATAGCGAGATTGGCAGACGATGTTCTGTTCGGCCTCTGGCGAGTGCAAAAGACTGGGTAGATCTTTATCAGGCTCAAGCAATGACGCTACTTGGCTGGCATTTTTTACCAACTGTTCAAGACTTTTAACGCTTAGGTCTTCTGTTGAGAGCTTTGCCTGGCGCCCAGCTTTTATTACCCTTACAGAAATGTGCATATTTTTCGGTGCCTGATTCTGAGTCATACTGTTATTGGCAAAGCGCGAGGTAGCTATGTTGGAGCCATGCAGGCGCACTTCAACGCCATCAAGCGACAAACTCTTGCCAGCACTAATAACCTTTTCAATGAGGCTGCGGCACTCTTCTTCACTTAGCATTGGCCATACCTACATTTACTTGTCTAAATCTACTTGGGGAGGCGCCATGTCCTGTCCACATAAGTTGCATAGGTTGACCTTTACCACAATTGGGCAAGCCCCACTCAAAATATTCACGCTCGTCACAAATAGCATCGCAAGAGTTCCAGAACTCAGGCGTGATACCGCCATAGCTGGCATTCTTCAATAGCCGCTTACGCCTGCCTTTCTCTATTTCCCAGGCAATTTCGGTCGAAAACTGAAAGTTGTAGCGCAACTGATCTATCGACCAGCTTTTATTTGTCTCAAACAAAATGCCCCGATCTGTGTCAGCTATAAGGTCCTCCAAGGTACCGGCATTTCCTGGCTCTAAAGAAATATTAGTCATACGAATGATTGGCTGGTTCGACCACGACTCAGCTCGCATACAACCGCCTGAACGCGTCTGCCCGATCAAATGTACCGTGTCCCGCGAACTCAAATAACCAGTGAAAATGCCATCTTTAACAAGATATGTCTTTTGAGCAGCAACACCTTCATCATCAAAACCAAAGGATCCCAAAGCACCCTTAGCCGTAGCATCTGCAACAAGATTTACAATCCTCGAGCCGTATTGCAATTTCCCCAGTTTTTCAGGAGTGAGAAAGGAAGCACCGGCAAAATTGATCTCCCAGCCAAGAGCACGATCTAATTCAGATGGATGACCCATGCTTTCGTGAATTTGCAAACCCAATTGGGATGAGCCTAGAATGACATCGTGCTTGCCCACTGGGCAATCGTCGGCGCTAAGCAACGCTACTACTTCATTCGCTATTCGCTCAGCGTTCCCCGGCAGGTCGAAATTCGTTACTGCTTCAAAGCCTGCCAGCTTTTGTTGACCACCCATCGAATTTGGATAAGATCTGCGCTGTCTTTCGTTGGCGTTGGTTGCGTACGCTTCTATCCCTGAGCCGGTTTTGATGAAGTTCTGCTCAATTCTGCTACCTTCGCTATTGGCATAATATTTCTTTTCTTTGATAAACACCATCATGCCGCGCGCCAGCGTTATTCCTTTAACGGCCAGCATTATTTTGGCCGCGTCAAGTAAGATCGCAATCTTAGTTTCAAGCGCAACGGTGAATGGATCAATTTGCCAAGGCGAATTCCATGTTGCCTCGTGAATAGGTTCTGAAGCCCAGGTAATTGGACTCTCCAAACAAGATGCACTGGCTTTCGCAGCGGCGCAAGCGATAAAGGCGGCTGTTTTGATTCCCTTAGTGCTTAGATCTTGAGTAGAAGAAAATCCCCATCCCCCATCAACCAGAACACGAATGCCTAAACCCATAGTTGAGCCCATATTTACAGCAGCAACTGTCAGATTTTTAGTTTCAATACTTTCAGTCTGCTGTTCGATGACTCGGGCGTCTGCATAACTAGCCCCCAATGAATTTGCTATATCAAGCGCTTGCTCTGCTATTTGCCGCATAACCTGCCCTTAGCGAGAAGTATCCACCCTGGCATTTTAACAAGCTACTTCAGTAAATACCTCAAGGATATATACACTCGTGCGTTAATTCGCCATGACAAACTACCAGATAGTTATTATAGGCTATGCTCTTTCCAACAATTGCTTGCTTTTATGGGAACGGTATAAAGATGAACGCGTTCCATAGAGCATGAAGAATCATACTGCTGAGGACAGACTTTGTACGGACAAAAGCATAACCGTATAGTAAACCCCCTGCGGGTTTCCGTAATCGTACTCGATGGTTCGTTTAAATTTTCTTGGTAGCGGTCACCGTTTGTTCATATTGACCACTGCCTATGTAACTTAGAACACGATTGTGATTCAAATCATCATAATCAATGAAGCGGCTCTTGTTTCTTCGTAGCTATAGCACTATTTGCCAGGTGGTACGATGCGCACCAGAAGGGCGGGTGGAAGAAGCCATAGTCAAAATTTCTCACCCAATGATCATAGGTAATGGGCTGGTCATGTATTTCAAAGTATGAATAAACTGCACCGCGACAAACTATCGGACCACGAGGGGTGCGCAAGACTACATATATAGTGGCTGGGGTGCCAAGTCCCAAATTAATACCGCTTATGTTGGCAGGCGGACTGTCTTGTCCAGCAGCAGCAATGGCTGCTTTCATCTTGTCCTCTTCAGGTTTCTCAGCCGGCGGCTTCTCCAGCGTCGTTGCTGGTTTGTTTCTTGCCACCAGTTTTGCCACTGGGGGAGCCGCTGCTTTTTCTGGCTTCTTGCTGGAGGCCTCCGGCATAGGCGGCCCAAAAGCAAAGTACATATTGCCAACCATCGGCGCAGCTACTTTGTCTAGAACCGTATCAAAATTGGCAAGTAACTCTGCATCAGAAGCAGTAAAGGGCTGCCCCCCTAGTTCCTTCCTGGCAATATTGCTTAGACGCTGCATCAGCCGTGCAAAGTCTTCAGTGCGACCTCGGAATTCATCGGGAAACATGCCCAATTTTGTCAGAGCAGCTTGCCAGTCTGTCAGACTCTTATTAAATTGCTTGTAGACCTCAAAAGCGGGCTCAAGATAATTAAAGCGGGACGGCTTGCGCACTGCCTGCGATGCCATTGCGTTCTTAACTGAGTTGTCTGCCTTGGTATTATCGGAAGAGGTAGCAGCAGAAGTGCTACCGCTTGCCGAAACGGGTTGATCGGCTGGCGCCACCGCTAACCAATCATCCACCCAGCTACCGAGACTGGTCTCCAGTGCGTGCATTTGCCAGAGTTCCGTCCGCAAAACAAGCTGGGCCATTTCAGGCGGTTGCTTCCAGCCACCTCTAAGAGCTGGCCAGATACTACTAGGAGACTCTAGTTGATCTTCATCATAGAGTACTCTGTCTAATACAGGCAACGACTTGCATAACCCCTCGTCAAGTCTGGTCGTATTATCGGACAGCACATTATCTGCTTCGACTGAGCGCCGCGAGTGCAGAAAAAGCAAGCTAAAAGGCATGCCAGTAAACACTTCACCCGTAGGCGACTGGGACACAAGCCACTCGGATTCTATCAATGGACAAGGTGGGAAAAAGCGAAAGGAGAGACTTTCATTTTCTCTGCGCGCCTTTGGATCAAGTTCAAATATAGACCGCGACATCAGGCGATTGTGTTCCGCCTTTAGTGCTAATAAGACTTTTGCCCTAGTAAGCGGCTGAGAAAGGCCTTTTAGACTAATTCGTTCATCCATATTGTACTCGGCTTGCGGCCCGGCGCTGGCCGGATTGAGCACTGACTTGAAGTCATTAGCCAATAAATAGTTAGAGTACAGATGTTCATCATCCAAAAGATTGAGGGTTTGACAAAGCTGCATCCATAAATCAAAGCCCCTCGTGTCAGCTAGTTTCGCATTGATCAAGCTTCTGTAAAGCAAAACAGACCTTCGAAACTCATTACCATTACTATTCTCGGTGTCATTATTAACATCGCTAAGCAAGAATGAGGTCCGTCCCAACCACTGGCGACAACGGTAGTAGCGCTTAAGGGAATCTTTGCCGGTATACCAACCAATCGGCTGAAAAACTGCCAGTTCTGCAGGCTTAGATTGATCAAACTTCTCGGACGTTATGTCGGCAAGTGATCTGTCGATTAACTCTTGCACGCCTCCAAAGTCAGGCAGTTTTGTGTTGGGCGCCAATAGCTTAACAGCAATCGCCAGGTAGGCAAGATTTCTCTGCACATCATCCTTTACCGACGGATCTTCCGCTTCGCGATAGTCGGCAATAGAACTTTTTATCATCGCCAGTAAAAGATGCAATAGGCGCGGCGTGCACAACTGCTCGATTATCTTTATTTTGACGGCGTTGCGATAAGCCAGGAGCGGATGAATCACCGAGTCCACGGTGATAAAACTTGGTTTGCCCTCCTCAGCATTCATTTTGTACAGCTGAGCAAAGTCTTTTACTTTCTCATCGTTTATGACAACGAAATAGCCCTTCATAAGAGCTTGTTGTGCCGCATCGTCAAACGGAGCCCAGTCTCTTTTTCCAAGCAGAAGTGTCGGTAGAATTACCTCAGGTAAATCAGTGTGCTTAAACAGATCATCTAGAGACGTCGGTTTATGCGGATTCCTCGGTGGTCTATTGGTAGTGGTGCCACCACCGATCCCCGGAGTGCCCATACCACCGATACCGCCCATGCCGCCCATGCCACCCATACCGCCCATGCCGCCAGGGCTAAAGGGCATCTGAGCCATGCTGGCTGTAGAACTCGATATCAGTAACAGAGCTAATAAAATAATGCGAAAGTTAGCCATGACCTGAGCCTCTATGAATTACGGGACATGCCCGACAACGAAACGAAATGCACTGACTTTAAAGAAGTCAGCTGCGATAATTCAGTTAGAACATCCCTGGAAAGCATGTCATCCACACCCATAACCATTACTGCTTCTGATCTTACGTCATTGCGAGCCAAACTCATATTGCTTATATTTACATCATGCTTCGCCAGAACAGACGAAACTTTTGCAACTACACCCGGCTCATCTTTATGATCAGTAAATACCATCATCGGCACAGGATATAGATTAATCGGTTGGGAATTAATCTCTGTGATCATCGCTTCATCATGAGCCAAAATAGTACCCGTTAAAGATGTTACGCCCTCCTCAGTGGTTACCGTTACCCTCAACTCTTCTTTAAAGGGACTTGTTTCGTGCGACTTACTGGTCACGACTTGAATGCCCTTGTTGCGGGCAATCAGTTGAGCATTAACGTATGTTACACCGCCGATTCGCTTAGCAAGCATGCCACGCAAAGCCGCCACAACCAATGGTGCATCCGATTTACTCGCCAAATCGCCACGACTCGTCACTTCCAATTTTAAGACGTTGCCACTTTTCAGTTCGCTGGCGATAGTCCCCATTGCCTCAGCCAACCAGATATATTTGCCCAGCTCTTTTACAAATTCTGGTCGCATAAAGGGCAAATTAACAGGGCTTTTCGCTACACCGTTCTTCAAGTAATCGCAAATCTGTTCCGCAAGATCAATAGCCACGTTAAACTGAGCTTCTTGTGTGGAGGCACCTAGGTGCGGTGTCAGGACTATCTTATCCGTCAATTTCAGCAAAGGGGAGCCATTTGGTGGCTCTTGATTGTAGACATCGAATGCGGCACCAGCCACTTTGCCCTCTTCTATGGCAGCTGCCAGAGCCGCTTCGTCAACGATACCACCACGAGCGACGTTTATAATGCGCACACCCGGCTTCATTTTAGCCAGGACAGAGGCATTAATCATATTCGTCGTTTCTGGAGTCTTTGGCGTATGCAAGGTTATAAAGTCGGCCTTAGACCAGATTTCTTCCAGAGGCAATTTTTGAACGTTAAGTTCATCGGCTCGCTCAGAGGTCACTAAGGGATCATAAACAACAACTTTCATACCGAGTGCCTGCGCCGTTGAAGCCACTCTGGCACCCACTCTTCCCAGACCGATTACAGCCAGAGTCTTATTAAAAAGTTCGCTGCCAATGAAGCGGTTACGCTCCCACTTTCCTTCCTTGACGGAGCGGTCGGCTGCCGGTACAGCGCGGGCCAAAGACATCATAAGAGCAATGGTATGTTCAGCAGCACTCGCGGTATTGCCCTCAGGAGAATTCAATACAACGATACCATTCTCGGTGGCTGCGGCTACATCAATGTTATCTACACCAACACCAGCACGACCGATTACTTTAAGCTTTTTACCGTTTTTTATAACTTCGCTTGAGACAGTGGTGCGACTGCGCACGAGAAGCCCATCATAGTCACCTATGGTACCGAGCAGTTCCTCAGCCGTTATCTTCGGACTATAACTCACTGACAAGCTCCCACTCAAAAGCTCAATACCTTCTTCACTTATTTCGTCAGCCACCAGAACTTTGTACATCTATTTTCCTTTTACCTTATTCACCCAATAATTTTATTGCTCTATTGTTCAACATTTATTGTTCAACATTCGTCAAAATCAGCGTGTGGCACGCCTGTAGTCTTAATTGCTTGCTAGAAAAGGCAATGGCACATTGTTCATTATTGAGCCATGCTTTTAACTGATCATTGCGATTCTTGGAAAAGAGATGGCCTGATTGGCCTAACGATAAGGTTTGATAAAACTTGTCCTGATCGGCCATATCAATTAGCATTCGCTGTGTTGAGCCGGAAGTGCTTCTATACTGCCAGGGGCTTTCGTTAATTGCCAAATCGGCTGCGTTGACGCTATCTTGATCACCACCTACACCCAAACCGGTCGATTGGCTGGGCAAAAACCAGCTTGCTATCACAGTCAAGCTTTTTGGCAATTTTTCCTGGACTACAGATAAATAGTTCAGTGTGTGCAATTTCTGCCAGTACCAATCTTTAGATTGCTCCGATTGCAAGCTGACACGCACATTTTTAAGCGCTTCGGCGAAAGATGTAAGAAAGAATGTTTCGTAGCTTGTTTCGCCTGGTGGCAATAAATATGCCGGCTGTTCTTTGATCACTTTTGCAACGAAGCCTGTCCAGCGTGGCCAGCGTTCAACATATTGACAGGCAAGATCATGGCCAAGTTTGGCCTCAAGAACTCGCCTTAGCACAGTGACCACAAACGACTCATAAAGAGAGGCTACGGGGCTGTCTGCTCTCAACTGTCCGTCCCAATCATTGAACATCGTTAACGCTTGTTGCTTATATGTATCTGCACTATTTGTGCGCAAAAGGGCTTTTGCTAACTCATTTCTGATAAGCCCACTGAGAGGAGCCCACTGGTCTGCCTGCAGAAGGGACATTTGAGCGAGATCGAGAGTGGGTGATGATTTTCTATACTGAGATAAAACCGCCAGGATACGCTCAGGAGCATTGTTATTGCTGTTAGTTGGCAACATAGATGAACGTCTGTCACCAGCAATGACATATTCTTGGGGATCGTTGAAGCTCGATGGCATGTCATCAAAAGAGACTCGTTCTGTCCAGAGGCAGTCGTCTAGCCAGCCAGGCAATAATTTAGAGCCAGAAGTAAGAATGTTATTGTTAAATCTTTTATCGTTGTCGCATTTGCGCACGGGAATGTTACCAGCTATTTGTGAGCCGATGTTGCCCTTGCGATCGACATACAAGAAAGTCTGCGGACTGCCGTTGTAATTTTTTAGAATATTTCTGAACTCTGCCCAGGTAGAAGCCTTGTCTAACTGCCACATAGTTTCAAACACTGACTTACCCACTTGCAGTCCAGTCCAACTCAAGGCGACACCCTTGTCTTTGTCCTTAAACAGCAAAGGGCCGTGACGACTTATATAAATCTTCTCAGTCGAGCTTTCTTGGAAGCGTACTGGAATTTCTTCCTGAACTGAAAAAAGCTTGCACCATCCACCCGGCGCTCTGCATTTATCAGGATAAGTGTCAGAAAATTGCTCAACAAACAGGTCTTGTACATCGGCCTTAAATGAAGTAATTGCCCAGCCAATGCTTTCGTTGCGTCCGACAATTACCCCTGGCACACCAGGTATAGTGGCACCAGCAGCATGAAAAGCCGAGCTTTCTAACGAGCACAGGTACCAAATGTCTGGGAAAGTAAAGACAGTGTCTTTAGCGCAAGCAAGCAGGCTCCCCTTTGAGCTGGAAGCCGCTTTAGAGACAGCCCAGGCATTACTGCCCCAGAGATATTTCGAAGAAGAATTGAGGAAAGCAAAATGTCGTTGAGTATAGTCGGAAAACAAATGCGGCATACTGTTCATAGACACATTCTCATGGGTCACCGCCGGCGTTGGCACCGATACTGGCACTGACTTTAGCGGCGATTGTTCAAACATCTTGTCGGCCAGGTTATTACCCACTTTGTCCGCAATGCGACTTCTCAGCTCGTCCAATCTCCACGATTCATCTAACTGATATTGTAAATATTTCAGTATGGCTAGAGTGTCCTGAATTTGCCATTCGCGCGGTCGATAGCCAAGAATAAGAAACTCAAGGGCTGGCACTCTCGTCGATTTGGCAAGGTAGGTGTTCACTCCATCGCAATAAGCCTGAAGCATATTTTTCATCTCCGGACTTAGAGCCTTCAGCTCCAGCTTCGCCAGTCGACTAAAGCCAATGGTTCTTGCCAAACGATCATGTCCTAGACAGTCTCTGCCAAATATCTCGGACAACTCTCCTTCGGCCATGCGCCTAAGCATATCCATTTGAAACATTCGTTCGCCCGCTGTGATATAACCCTGAGCCAGACACAAATCAGCCTCTGAGCCAGCCTGAATATATGGGACAGCTTCGCGATCAAAATAGACGCTCACCGTACCTTGAAGTTTTGGCAAGCTGACCGTACCGTCCATAGTGGGCAATGCCTGTTGACCTTGCCAAATGAACAAAGCAAAAGCAGCACAGATGATAAAGAATGCTAGCAGAGATGTTATCTTGAACACTGATAGCCGCTCATTTTTGACAGGAGAATTGCTCTCTTAAATAGTCTTCGATAAACTTCTTGAGCAAGTTGTGCTCGCTTTGAAGCCCGGTTATCAAAAGAGTTGCTTGCTCCCAATGATCTCCTTCGACTGCCACCTCCAGCTCGGCACTGGTTTTATTGAGCTTCAAGGCGGAAACCGCCGCTGCCACTCCTTTTAGCTGGTGGGCTGCGGTAGCTACAACTGCTTTATCACGCTTCTTCACACCATTATCCACTCTTGCAACCAGCTCATTGGCCTCGTCAAGAAACATCGTAAAAATCTCTTTGAGCGAATCCTGCCCATAGATCTCTTTTAAGTTTTCGAAATCGATGGGGCTATCACTACCAGTTTCAGTGGTTTTCTTTGTTTCCAGATTATCTGCGTCTTTCATATTGTCAATATCAGAACTCAAGTTTGTCGATGAATTGTCTTTTAAGTCACTATTTACTGGCAACCATTTATCGACCAGATGCGCCAGTTGTTGCAAATTGATCGGTTTGGATAGATAGTCGTCCATGCCACACTTTAAACATCTTTCCCGATCGGCTGGCATGGCACTGGCCGTCAAGGCAACAATTAAAACATGTTTGCCCGATTGCTTCTCCTGTTGTCTAATTGCTTTTGTCGCTTCAAAGCCGTCCATCACCGGCATTTGGCAATCCATAAAAATTAGGCTGTAATCATGCTTGCTAAGGTCTTCAATCGCCTCCCGACCATTATTAACACTTTTGACATTAAAACCAAGCTTAACTAATTGGCGGCAAGCAAGATCTTTTAATATAGGGTTATCCTCCGCCAAGAGAACAAACCCGCGATTACCAGACCCCACGCTTTCAAGGCCCGGCAGAGTCAACTGGCTCGATATATCCTGTAAAGATCCCTGAGGAAAAAGCTGCAAAGGCAGAGTGTCTAAGCCACTAGACTTCACATCACTCTCGTTATAGATATCCTCCTCACTGCCTGCTGACAATTTAAAGGGCACAGTGAAATAGAACCTTGATCCCTTGTTTTCCTGACTTTCAACTCCAATTTCACCATCCATTAATTCGACAAGACGCTTACTAATCGACAAACCGAGACCGGTGCCACCATATTTTCTCGTTGTGGAGCCATCTGCCTGGGAGAATGGCTGAAAAAGCCGGTTTTTTGCAGACTCTGAAAGACCAATGCCTGTGTCTTCTATTTCAAAGCGCACCAGGGCAATTTCTTGATCGCCTTCCGCCAATGATTTTATTAATCGGGTGCTTAACTTAACTGTGCCATGATTGGTAAATTTGACAGCATTGCTCGCTAGATTCAAAAGCACCTGGCGCACTCTCAAGGGATCTCCTTTGACCAGACGGGGCACGTTAGCGTCCAGGACAGTTTCAAAATGTATCTTTTTATCCTTAGCCACCGATTCAAGCCAATCAAGACACCCTTTGACAATGCCATTGATATTGAAATCAATACTCTCAAGCTCAATACGCCCAGCTTCCATTTTGGAGAAATCGAGAATATCGTTGATTATCGTCAAAAGAGATTGAGCAGAGTCCCCGACAATTTTGGCAAACTGTCTTTGTTCTGGACTAAGATTTGAGTCCAAAAGCAATTCAGCCATGCCAATTACGGCACTGATCGGTGTTCTCACTTCATGACTGATATTGGCGACAAATTCTGACTTAAGCTTGGAGGCTTCCAGGGCCTGATCATATGCCACCTCCAATTTGTGAGTAATAATTTCTAACTCCTGATTGACCGCCGCCAAAACACTTATGCGTTGAGCTAAATCGTCATTAAGCTGCTTGATTTTTGCCTCAGCCGTTTTTAACTCAGTAATATCCGTCAACAGTCCGTTCCAGAGCACATCGCCATTTTCCAGCCTCTCAGGAGCAGAAGAGAGCATCACCCATTTGATATCAGTTGACTTGGTTAAGCAACGCAGTTCAAAGCGAAAGGGTACCAGCTCTTCTCCTGGGTTCTGCATAGCTTCCTGTAATATTTTGCGATCATCTGGATGAACGCATCTGCTGGCAAGACTGACGTCATCTTGAAATTCAAAGGGTTCATAGCCCAGTATATGGCGGCTGCTTTCGCTTACATAGACAAAGGTTCCCGTGCCATCTGATTGCACAAGCAGCTGATAGAGAACACCGGGTACATGGCGCAGCAAGTTGGCTAACCTTGACTCGGTCTTCTCTAATGACGCCTCAGCTTGTTTGTGAGCGGTAATATCCTTCATGAAGCAGTAATGACCAATTAACTGCTTCTTGCGATCTGTTGCCTTTACCAGCACAATGCGACTATGCGATAAATTGCCGTCGCGCTTAATTCCCCTGGTCTCTATTTCTGATTTTCCCTCGATCAACATCTTTTGATAAGCCACTTGTAAATTGGGAACATCATCTGGGTGCACACCAATATGCCAGTGCGCACCCAAGAGCTCCTCTGACTTGTAACCCAGATTCTCAGCAAAGGCAGAGTTCACGGCTGTAAAGCGCCCATATGAGTCTACCTTAGCAACTCCTTCTACAGCGTTCTCCAGGGCGACACTGATGTCAATTAGTTCGCTTTCACTGCTCTTGCGCGCGGTAATATCCCGAGCAAGTCCATAGATAAGCTCCCCTTTGGCAGAAGTGAGGCTACTCCACAACAACCAGTGCTCGGAACCATCTTTAGCAATATAGCGATTTTCAAAATCGAGCACCTCTTCGCCTTTGGCTAGTTTGTCCATCGCCAACATTGTCCTATTGCGATCATCAGGATGGATAAATTCAAAAAATGGGCGAGAGCAAAGTTCATCAACCGTATAACCCAATACCTTGGTCCAGACGGGATTTAGCCACTTAAAATATCCGTTAAAATCACAAATGACAAAAAGCATGCGCTCCAGGGCAAAAAATTCTTCTTTTTTCAGAGATTTAATTTTGTCTGGGCTTATTTCGCTTTTAGGGTTGTGTTTCATAGAAAAACTTCGACTTTTTTCGGGTACTGTAAATAGCTCACTGGTAAATTCACCGATATGACCTTGGCTACCAATATCTTCTCAGAAAAACAGGCGATGATTTCCACTAGACAAAAATTGGTCTCAAAACTGCTAATAATTCTTCTTCTCAGCTTGCTAGTTCGCTTGCCCTGGCTATTTATGATACCGGTTTTTGAAGCCCCAGACGAAGACCCGCACTTTTGGGTAATCCAGTACTGCGCCCAGCATCTGGCTTTGCCTCCTGCCGACCTCATTAACAAAACCGGCGCCAACGCCAACTATGGATCTATTCCTCAGTTCGGTTACGTGCCCCACGTTTTTTTCCTTAAAATCCTGCCAAATATAAATCCTAGGCTGGCTGCCCGCTATGCCAGTTTGCTAATGGCCTGCATATTGAATATGACCGCCTTTCTAATCGCTGAAGAAGTCTTTCTGCCAAATATATTATTAACTCTGGCTGTACCGGGCATACTTATTTTTCATCCTCAATTAGTTTTCACCGGCTCTTATGCTAATAACGATATAACAGCCTCTGCCCTAGCAAGCATTGTCCTTCTGCTCTTAATTCGCACCATAAAACAAGGGCTGGCATGGCATAGAACCGTGTGGCTAGGTTTTCTTTGCGGCTGGATTTTACTTAGCAAATATACCGGCACTTGTGTCATTCCTACTATGTTTGTCTTTCTTTCCCTGGCGGCTTGGTTACACCGCTCAAGCCTTAGGGCTTATCTGTCTCATCTTTCTGCAAGTCTATTAGTGTTTTTAGCTACTTGCTTGTGGTGGTTTGTCCGTAACTTTTACGTATTCAACGGGGATATCTCGGGCGTTCGCACGCTCTATTTGATCTGGGCAAAATCTTGCCATAAAAGCTTGAGCTATCCGTATCAATCTCTTATAGAAGTAATCAATAAAACAAAGTGGTGGCGCATGAACTTTTATAGCTATTGGGCTGTATTTGGCTATATGATGCGCTTCATCAAAACATACTTTTACTTCATCTATCTCGGATTTGTGGCTCTATCAGCGATTGGCGGACTACTGAGCCTTAAAAGAATCGTTCGCTCCACTTCGGATATGCTGGCAAGGAGCAAGACTGGGGAGGACAAATTTTCTCGCTTGGAGCTGATACCGGCTGCAATTTGGTCTATGCTCCTCTTCATCAGCTTACTCAACATAACAGCATCCGCTCTAGGCTCTTGCTCTGGAGTATCCGGGCCGCAGGGGCGATATTTTTTTCCTTCGGAAGTTCCATTAATATCCTTGCTGTTAGCAGGTCTGTACCAGTTCAAACGCCCCTGGGGTAAAATCGCTGTTATCTCACTACTGGTTTACAACTTCTATACATATCTGTTCTGTCTGCGCCATATTTATCTTCTTTATGTTCCCAACTTTCCTTTTGGACAATTTCATCTGCAGTTCCTCATATGAGCATTCTTTTTTCTTTTCTCTTTTCACTCACTTTGCGCTTTCACATTTAATGCACAAAGGCGTGTTCTACTTGTCTAGGGCAAGACTTTTATTTTGCAGGACAATTACTTGAAAAAAATCAAAGTTTCTTTCGTAGCCGGGTTTATCCTATTCGTCTTACTTGCAGGCGCACTTCCTCCAGGTAGAACACAGGAGAGCCTCAGGCTGCAAAGACCCCTTGCCGGTCAGGCCGAAGCTACCGAACCGATACCTGCCGACACCCCGACTCCGGGTAACTTCCAGGTAAGGCTGGCAGTGCCCGATAAAGCGAGCGACGGACAAGATACAACCAAATTGCAGGCGAACGTCAGTGAAGACGACGCTTACGAAACCGGTTTGACTCAAGTAGAATTAGCACGTCTTGCTGCCCATGATATTGTGCTTCTTGTAGACAAGTCTGGCTCTATGAGCACAGCTGACTGTCCTGGCAAAGGAAGCGGCAGTGGCGCCGCAAAAGTAGCTTCAGTAGTTGGTCCCTTGCTTGTTGGCGCTTCTCCGTTTTCGGCCAGCCGCTGGAGCTGGTGCCACTCACAGACTGAGAGAATGGCCAAATTAACAGAAAATGTCCTGCCGCAAGGATTTTCAGTAGTTGTCTTTGATAGTCGCTTCGAGGTCTTTCCCCATGTTACAGTCGACGGACTGGCAGACATTTTTCGAAAAAATCGTCCAGGTGGTGGCACGAATCTGGCAGAACCTCTCGACTGCGTATTTCGTGATTATTTCAATCGCAAACGAACCCCAGGAGCTTCAGTCAAGCCACTTCTTATTGGTGTTATTACCGATGGCTGCCCGAACTTCCCTCGACCCGTACATGATGTGATCATCAGAGCCACACATAGCATAAGCAATGCGAATGACATTACTATCGTTTTCTTTTTGATTGGCGGACAAGATCATACGGGCGAAGAATTTGTCCACGATATAACACACAACCTGTTGCGTGAAGGCGCCTCATTCAATATTGTCAAATCCGTTTCCTTTCATGACCTGAAAAAAATAGGACTGGCAAAAGCCTTAGCAGAAAACTTGTAACTGTGAGAGTGATACCAGTCTCAACAACTGCTCAAACATCGAAATGTCAGCATTAAGACAGGTCCCTCCCAATTTTTCGCTAGCCGCTCACAAAACGCTCACAAAGAGTTCACAAGAAGCTCACACCTCAACCTTAGGCTAAATAACTAGCGCCGATTCAATCCATCTGCAAAATTCGAGCGACAATTGCAGAATGTCTCTAAAGCGTGTCGAATTAGTGCCACCGGAGGATAGCATAATGTCTAAAGCATTTGAGGTTCAAGATAATCTAAAAGATAAACCTGCTGATCAAACAGCCGAGACGCTTCGACAATCTTCAGGAGAAAAACCACCTCAAATTCCTGTTGCAATAGCTGCCAGGGCGATGGAAGAAGGGAAACGTTTAAAATATCCAAGCGAACCAGAACAGGATGCCGATCTCAAAAAAAAATATGAAAGAACGACTCTAAGAGAACAAGATTTCTCCCCCCTCTCCCAAAGCACAATTGATACAAGCCTAAAGTCCTTCGCTAAGCGAATGGATAACGATAAACTCAACCTTTCTGCCGAACAGGCCAATCAAGTAAGAGAAGTTGAACAAGCGGTACTAACAGGTAATTTAAAATCACTACAATCTCAGCTCAAATCTGGAGAACCAGCGAACGCAGTAAAAGACACTATTGCTAAAGATTTGCAAACCATCGACATGAGTTTGCAATGGACACGTGAAAATATGTACATCACAAGTGAGTACGGAACAGCTTACGCCAATTTCGGTCTAAACATACCTAAGGAAGGTCAACCGAGTGCAGCCCTAAGCAATATCAAAGTGAGAATGCCGAAAATTGGAGAAAAAAGTACTCATTTAGATCCTGATAGTCCAATTATTGTTGTCGATTCCGCTGCTGCGGCAAGAGACATTGCTATATCAGCAAATGCTAGACTGCTTCCCAAAAAGTCTAACTGACCAAACTGCCTCGCAAGAGTACGCAACTGATGATTATAGACTAACTAAGCCAAAAGCCGAATCTGTGAAAGACCATTTAATTTGCTGACGAAGATGTGGGTGGGGAACATTTCCCTCACATCAGCGAAATGAGTGATGACGAGAATACGAGCAAAATCGTCCTGGATAGAGCGAATTGCTTTTACCAGGCGATCACGACTCAACTCGTCTTGCGAACCGAAGCCTTCATCGATAATCAGTGTTTCCAATTTGGCACCAGAGCGTCGAGCCAAAAGCCTGGATAAAGCCACGCGCACAGCAAAATTCACCTTAAATGCCTCACCGCCACTATACAACTCATAGCTACGTGTGCCAACGTCATCACCAATTAAAATATCAAGAGTTTCAACTAGGTTACCTGCCTTGTTCTTTTGTTGAGTGATCAAGGCAACGTGCATCTGGTTATCACTTAAGCGGGCTAATAGCCTGTTTGCGTCTGCTTCAATCTCGGGGATGGCATTCTCAATAATGACAGCCTGAATACCCTTTTTGCCGAAAGCTTCAGCCAAAAAGGCATAATCATCAAATGCTGCCTTAACCTGAGCGCGTTCCTTTTGACTTTTCTCCAATTCCTTAATTTCGATAATCAGCTGCTCCCTCTTTGACTGAAAGACGGCAAACTCGGTCAATAGCTTTTCGTATTCAACTTGATTGCTGTTGGCGATTGCACTCATTCCAGACAACTCCGCCTCAATCTCTGGTAGCTGCTTCAGCTCTTCTTGCCAAAGAGCAATGTCGGCTTGTCCGTTCTCTATTTTTGCTAATTTGGTTTCCAGAGTGGCCCGGCAACTGGCTATAGAACGTTCAATCTGTGGCAGCTCTTCCTGAGCGCGTTGCAAATCGCGATATTTGTCCATCGAAGGCAACAGTGCCTCGAGCTTTTGCTTAAGTTCGTTATGTCGATGGCGATCGTAGTGCAATTCGTCGATGTGCTTTTCCAGCGTCTTAAGTGTCTCCTGAATCTCTGTACCGTAGGATTCTTGCGAAAGCGAGCGTTCCATCTCTTCGATTCGATTCTGAACTTGAGGCAGTTCTGCCTCAAGTTTAGCTAGATCAGCCAGATCTCTTTGCAGTTGATAGTAACGCGGCTCAATTGATCGCTTCAGACGCACCTGCGCTTGCAGATTACTATAAATAGCTGGGTCGAAGTTCAGTGCTTCTAGTTCTTGCTTTAAAGCCTCAAGACTGCGTCGTTCAACCTGGGCAAATTCTTCGCGCTCTAGATTAGCTTGCAGAAGTTCCAATTCGTCACGCAGCTTAGTCTTTAGTTCCTGCGATTTTCCGATACCAGCCAACTTCTCGTTGTATTGACCAATTTGCTTATCCAGATCTTTGCGCTTACTGAGCTTATCCTTTAGTTCCACGTAATGATTGCGCAAGAGCTGTCGCTCTTTTTGCAGTTCTCCTTGCTTATTCTCAAGCTCCACAATTTCCCTGGCTGATTCTTCAACCACCTGGCGATAATGGCCAACTACTGCAGCTCTATCGACGATTGGTGACGAACACAAAGGACAAATACTCGAATCGTTTGATACCTCTAATTGTTCTATTTTCTGCTGATGCTCTCTTTGATTTCGTTTATGAGAATCTATTTTCAGGTCGATCGACTCAATCGTCGATTTAACCGTCAAGCCTTTCTCCTCGATCAATTCGAACTCAGTCTCAAGCTTATCCAGCAACTGACTCTCGACTTCCAACTCGCGCTTTTTAGCTTCCAGCGGATACTCTTCATTAATGGCTAGAGCGAGCTGAGAATCGGCTGTCTGCTTTTGCCTGACTTCCGCTTCCAGACCAATGCGCCACTCTGCAATTTGCGTCTTAAGCTCAGCGATCCTAGAAGACAACTGAGCGAAAGCTTCTTGATCTTTGGCCATCTCAGTTTCTTTAGCGATGAGATCTTTATATTCCGTGAATGCCATGGATGTGCTTGTGGCATCAGCAGTGGACTTGCGCAACTTCTCTAATTTACCTTGCGTCTCCTTGAGATTATCAACTGCCTGATTGAGCTCAAGTTCCAGACGATTTCTCAGATCAGACAGTTGAGAGCGCGCTTCCATTCTTTTTGCGTTCAGGTCCTGGAGATGAAAGGCACTTTTCTCTAAACTCTCAATTGCACTTTTCATTTCCCCATATTGCTTAAATTCTCCCTCGATGTCGCCTTGATGAGCAATCAATTCTGCCAGCGAATTAAGACGTGCTGCCAGTTCATCACGCTGCTTAGTTAAGCCATCACAATCGGTTTGATCTTCCCTTAATTGAGACTGACTGGCTTCAGCCTTCTGTTTGAGAAAACGTAATTGTTCCTTTTTCCTGTTTAAAGCGCCGATCGTCTCTTCTTGTTTGGCCCTTTCTTCTCTAACGCGCGTCACATCAACTTCCAAATGATCCGACTGTTGATCTAGTTCACGCAGATAAGTTTCCTTTTCTGGTAGCTTCGAAAGAAGTTGCTCAAGCATTTCATTTTCTTGCTTTAACGCCCGTACATGTTCTTTACACTTATCCTGGAGACGATCAAAATAAGAAAGTGCCAGAATTTCCGATAGTATTTGTTTTCGTTCAGATGGCAAACAGGTGGTAAAGCGGTCGGCTTGACCCTGCTTTAAATAGGCGCTGTTCACAAAGGTGTTGTAGTCCATGCGCAGAAGAGTGCAGATTAACTCCTCCGTTTCCTTAACGGATGAGCAAGTGAGGCTCTTCCAGATGCCAATTCGTTCTTCTTGCCAGCGAGCACCATTATCGTCTCCAGGCTTATCTTGCAAAGCGACTGCCTGACTTAAAACTGGAGCAGCAACCTCCTTCAGCGCCGCTGCTTCCTTCAGAACCTGAAACTCCAAAGAGCCCTTAGTGAGAGACTTCGCACTGGTTTTACCCGATACTTTGTAGCGTGAACGCCTGATTTTATACAACTGTCCCTCATGTTCGAAACCTACTTCTACCCACATTTCGCGTTCGCCCAGGCGAATCAATTCATCTGACGCTGCTCGTGCCTCCTCCCAAATTGCCCAGGTCATGGCATCCAGCAAAGCCGACTTTCCGGCGCCATTGGCGCCAGCCAAACAAGCCACTGAAACTGAGCTAAGATCTAGCTGAGCGTCTGCGTAACTCATAAAGTTGTGGAGGGTGATAGAAGTTAAAATCACAGTTGTCTGATCTTAGCTTATAAGCTTGTATATAGGCTTATATATATTCGGTAATGGGCTAATTTTTTGTCTGTTGTCTGTCAAATCCATAAGATTCTGTTCCATCTTTGGTTTCTCCTCCTGAGCTCCCGATGTTTATTACGACGAAACTAGTGCAGCAAAAGTTCATTTTTATCTCCTTTTTCTTCGCAGGGATAAGCGCAATAACTTATCAGGTGATTTGGCAGCGCGTATTACAGCGTTTTGTGGGCACTGCCATAACATCGGTGTGCCTGATCACAGCAATTTTCATGGCCGGGCTTTGCCTGGGGGCCCTGTTCGCAGCAGCAAAATTGATACCTGCAGCCGGAGAAAGCGACTCTAAATCGTCTCTGAACAAAGAGTTTCAGCCCGTGCATCTAGTTAAAGGCTTGCTAAGAATTTACTTGTTCAGCCTCGTTTTTCTGGCAGCCTTAGGTTTTATTTATGTGTTCTGCCATCATGAAATTTTCGCCTGCTTGCAGAAGATTCAAACAAGCTCGCTAAGTTTACTCAATTTCGTTTTTGCACTGAGGGTTTTGCTAGCCAGTTCTTTTCTCTTGCTGCCTGCCTCTTTCATCGGCATGTCACTGCCTATCCTCGGTCACTGTCTTGTCCATTTGACAGGCAATAACAATGCCGCTGCTCGACTGTACCAGGCAAATTTGCTTGGCTCGGCAATCGGTGCTTTGGGCACTTGCTTTGTTCTATTGCCAAATCTGGGCATCACAAACTCAATTGCAGCAGCAGCCATACTTTATCTGTTGGCCGCCGTTACTATCGGGCCAGTTTTAGCCACCATCAAACTTGCACCTGCGGGAAGTGCGCCTGCAGCAAATTATGCCGTTGCCGCACAGGCATCTGCCCCTGAGATAGAAATTTTTGCCGGACAAACAGCTATCTCTGGATTCGAGCGAGAAACCTCTTTGCCCACTAAAAACGATCGCACAGCACAACAGCTTTCTCTTATAATTGTCTTTTTCTCAGGACTTGTCTCTTTTACTTTGCAGATGGTCTTCACGCGTCTCTTCATGCTCGTTTTTGGCTCCTGCTCTTATGCTTATGCCCTGGTCTTAACTAATCAACTTATTGCCCTTGCCACCGGCGCTTCTCTATCGGTTAGATTTTCGGATAAAAGTAATACTGGCAAGCTTTCGGAGAAAAGGTGGCTCTATCTGATCATCATCCTTTGTATGCTGGCCGCTTTATGGCTTTATGTCTTCCTCTTTTGGCTTAATGATCTACCGTGGCTAATTTTCGCCGGACAAAGATTTCTAACCGCAAGCCTTAAGCTTAATACCTATCAGGCTTTCATCCTCACAAGAGTAATCATCAGTTTTTCCGTGCTTTTTTTCCCTCTGACGCTTTTGGGGATGTTCTTTCCTTGCGCATTAGTTCACACACGAAGGAATCAGGAAGATACAGCAAGAGTCGTTTCTCAACTATTCGCGGTGAATACAATTGGAGCAATATGTGGCTGCCTAATAATTGGTCTTGGACTCATGCCGGCCCTGGCTAGTATAAGCACAAGCGGTATACAGATCTTGCTTGTTGCATCAAGCCTTTGCCTTGTCGCTTTCGCGCTCTATCTGTGCGCGCAGTCTGGTCTAATTAAATTGGTGCCAGCTATTTGCGCAGGTCTCACAATTATTGTCACAGCTATCGTCTCTGTTCCCAGGTGGGATTCGGCCATGCTTTCTAGTGGCATCTCCTTTCTTACTATACCCAGCTCAGACCGGCTAACAAAAGAGAGCTTCCGACGATTGCTGACAGGCAACCGCCAAACTAATGGCACACAGGAGCTCTTGTATTATCAAGAAGGATTAAACTCCACCATCACCGTCAGTCAGATCCCGAAGAGCAATATAATTTTCCTCAAGACTAACGGAAAAATGGAAGCAGCCTTGCCACTCAATGACAATCGAGCAGCGCCAACCAGCGACAGACTTACGCATGTGCTGCTTGGTGAATTGCCTTTATTATTGTCAGGTGTCAAGCCGGAAAATGTTCTGTTAATTGGAGAGGGCAGTGGTGTCACCAGCGGTTCAGTTCTCAATTCTCAGGAAGTTCAGCATCTCAATATAGCAGAGCCAGAAGAAGCGATTTTACGCGCACTGGCATTCTTTCGTAATTCGGTAAATAATTATGATGAGCTGGCAAATGCTCTGGCCGCCAGCCCAACTCGCGCCAGTATCACTCTTTGTGACGGACGCAATTTTCTTTCTATGCTGAATAAAACTCATCAAGTAATTATTGCTCAGGCAGGTGAACCCTGGTTAGAAGGTGTGGCAGATCTCTATACTTTAGAGTTTTGGCAGTTAGCGCGCCAACGCCTCACCGCCGATGGCTTGTTCTGTCAATGGTTACCGCTTTATGGCATCGACAGGTCTTCTTTTGCCAGAATTTGTCGTACCTTTCAATGCGTCTTTCCCAACACCTTGCTCTTCCATAGCCGTTATGCCGGCGAGGTTTTGCTTGTCGGTTTCAACAGTAAGGATAAGTTATCTCGTCCTCTTATTAACGTAGCTCAAGCAATGAAGCGCTTCCAGACGCCGCTCATACACCAGGATCTCAAGGATCAAGGCATTAACCGTCTAACCGAGTTGTTGGCAATGATCACATTCACGCCTAAAACTCTCTCTCAATATTTGGCTTCTAACAGACAAGATACGATAAACGTAGATGACCAGCTAGACTTTTCTCAACCCACCTTGCTCGCTAGCCAGGGAATGCTCATATCGCCAGAATTGTATAACAGTCTAAAGCCTGCACCATTTTCAGCTGAGGAACTTTATTGCTGTTACGAAAGCGTCAAAGGCGACAAGTCCGCTTTTATTGCTCAGCTTGCCCAAGATTATCTCTTAAATACTGAGCAACCTCAGTCATCGTTTACCGCACAGGCGTTGATTAAAGAGCTAAGAAAACTCGACAGCAATAAATAATGATGGAAAGTTCTAGCTGGGTGAATGTGGACTGTGCTAGACTGACAACTTGCCCCCGATTGGCAATAATTGGCAACAAATTTTGCTCGGCGACGTTCATAGCTAGTAAGTGATTGATCATTAGGCATAGAATATGACACAAAGACTCCTATTAATCGAAGATAGTCCCACTCAATCGCTTTCTATACGCAAAACCTTAGAATCAGAAGGTTATGTAATCCTGGAAGCAAAGAACGGAGCAGAAGGACTGGTAAGAGCTTACAATGAGCTACCTGATTTGATCATTTCAGATGTTATTATGTCGGGCATCAATGGTTACCAGCTCTGCAGGCTAGTAAAAAATGATCCTGATTTGTACTCAATACCAGTGATACTTTTGACAAAGTTAGACGGATCAATAGATCGCTTTTGGGGACTCAAATCTGGTGCTGATCGCTACATCGCCAAAGAGCCGGGTTTTCTCAACCTGATGAGAGCAATCCGAGAACTTCTTTCCGAATCAAAAGCACCACAACGCCTAAGAATGCTTTCTGATCCAAAGCACACGCCAACCCCAGAGGAAATAAATAATCGCCTTAATCAACTCTTGGAGCGTCTTTTATTCGAAGCAACTATTATCGATGAAGTGCGCCGTATAGGCGAAGACATCCTCGATCTGGAAGTGATCACAGAAAAGCTATTCGCCTTACTTACCTCAATTCTTTCCTACCAGGCTGCGGCCCTTGTGGTAAACCAGGGACCCCATTCGGCTGTAATGCTTGATTGCCCCAAAGACTTGTCGACGCAATCAATGAAGGCTTACGTAGGCAAAATAGCCTTGCAGCTTGGTTTACCGCCGTTGAAAGACGAAGTGCCACGCACCTTCACCATGCTTGACAATACACTAACACAGCCTATCGACATGTCTGGGTTGAGATTAGGATTGCTCGTCATCGTGCCGCACCACAATCATATCTACAAGCCTGGTGATCACAAAGTGGTCAGGCTAATCAGCGAACAACTCTCAATTGTCCTGAGATTGTATCAGTCGCATGCTCAGCGCAGCGGACAAACAGTGCCTAACTAAGATGCAGGGCGTCTTCCAACAGAGGATTGCTTTCGCTTATCTCTTTCATGCCTTGTTGGAACTGTGCCACAGTGACAATGCCAGCATCAAGCAGTCGTCGGCCGGATAAAATGGCATCAAGCTGATAACGAGCAATAAAATTTTGTTTGATAAGGAATTCACCAAAAGGCATCTCTGGCACGGCTTTATGCATATCGCGTGCTATTTCTAACTCTGTTTGTTCTAACAATCCGCTTGTTTCAATCAATTTGATGACTTTCTGTTCCATCTTTTGACCTGGCGTGAGCGGATCAGCTTTCTTGTCGTCGTCTCGCTCCTGCAATCTGACAATACCAGCAACGCCAGTCACTCTTTGGTCATAATCCCGCCTGGTTCTAGGATCTATCAAAATATCGTGAGCAATCCAAAGACTGCGCAGGGTCTCTAGAAACTGCACTGGATGCACCTTACCTTTCGTCAACAGCAGCCGGCGAACGCGCCGCAAAAAGTGCTTGTGCACTACTTCACCAGAGGCATTTTGCCCCAGACCCAAAATTTCATAAACATTCGTTTCTGTGCTTGCCTGCTTCTCCCTAACGGGGCTGTGCTTGCGCAAAAGTTGAAACAGCTGTTTATGAGCAAAATCAGCGGAATCGCGATCGCCCTGGTCGACGCTCTGCTTGAGAGCAGCCACAAGAACTTTCCCCTCTAATTCGATTCGAATCTCAGAATCATTAACTACTTGCATGATGATTAATTACAATTTCCTCAGAATACCAAAGAAAAAAGTTTCCTCGCCATTGCCTTGTTTAAAAGCACCTATTAAATTGGCTCGGTAATATGTATTATGCCTATTAGTCCGCCTTTCCTAACGGGTAGACAAGGACAAATATCAAGAATCACCACAGGGGGATGGGCAGCAAATCCTGAAAAGACGATGGATAGGCAATCTTGCAGCTCAAGGTTTGCCTTGCAAACGCTGATTATCCCCCGCTAAGTAACTCAAGTGAGGCACAGGTGAGCACGCGAAACATGATGGCCGGCGGAAAGTCCTGCTACTTAGATTAATCGATATGAGCCTGAACTAATAAATGACACTCGCCGGCGAATCAGAAAAATCGTTGAAACAGCTTGCCCCCACTTCGAGCAAGCTTGGCGCTATCCTGACGCCAGCCCAGGCGGAGCTAATCGAAAAATTCTGCCAGTTGCTCTTTGACTGGAACAAACAGACGAATCTAGTGGCGAACGCCAACTTTGACGTCTTGCTGCAAGATCACATTCTCGATTGCTTATCTCTGGTACCAAGCATCGGTCAAGGGAAAATGACTCTAATAGATATCGGCAGCGGCGCTGGCTTTCCTGGCTTCATTCTCGCCCTCGCTCTATGTGAGTTAAAGGTTACCCTGGTTGAAGCGACCGGCAAAAAAGCGCGATTTTTAGAGAATGCTACCGAACAACTGGGCTTGGGAAATCGTGTCAGTGTCTTAAATGCTCGAGCAGAGGAGCAAGCCCATTTAGATCACCTGCGCCACAGTTACGATTTGGCTACCTGTAGGGCTGTTGGCCAGATCGACCTGGTTTTGGAATTAACTCTGCCCTTCCTTAGAACTGGCGGCCGCGCTCTGCTTCAGCGGAGTCTCAGTCAATATCAGCAAGAAATTGATACAGCCAGACAGTATGCCAGCAAGTTAGGTGCCAACATGTTGGAGCCGGTCTTTCCTGACAAAGCAGTTCTAGGCAAAGATCGGGTGATTTTAGTTTTTGAACAAGTAAGAAAAATATCGGGCCAATACCCGAGACCCTGGCACAAGCTCAAAAAGAGCGGTCGCTGATTTCGCCTTAGCTGACCTTTTCTTGCGTCTCATCCTGCTCCACAAGCCAGCCTTCTGCAGCAGCTTGCATCTTTGCCTGGTTGATATCATGATCGACTAAAAGCTCCATCATGCGTCGTTTACTGGCCAGGACATACTGAGCGCGGTTTACCAGTGCCGTTATGTCGACAGAATCCTGAGCAAAAATAACATTGTCCAGATGTCTGTACCAGTTATCACCGGCAGGCATAACAATGTCAGCCACCATTTCGCCGACTGGCAGCTCGGTTGGCTGTCTTTTAGCTCTGGCGGGCCAATCAGCCATGTATGTATTCGTGTCAAAACCCAGACACTCCACTCGCCCCAGGTAAGGAGAAGACGATTCGCGAACTTTAAAGCCTGCGGTATTATAGGCCCCTACCTCCTCAAGCCAAATCTCTTTTAACACAGTTGCCACTGTCTCTAAGTGTGGCTCTAGCCGCCACATTTGCAAGGTCGGTAGATAAGATCTATTGGGCAAAAAATCCCAGCTGCCGTTTTGATATCTAACATCATATTGATGGGTATTAGCCCAGGCTGTCATTAAGACACTTGTCCAGATGGTGTTATCCTCGTAGACTTTGGCATAACTGTTCTTGAACCAGGCTTGCCAATCTTGAAATACGTCGTATTGGCTCGAGCGCTTAATTAGGCCTTCTTTCCACTCTTTCTCATCAGGCAAGGGGTCGTCTGCATGGAAAAACTCCTCCCAATAGGCATTAGCTACCGCCGGCTCGGTAATTGTGCGGTCAACATAGCCAAGCTGTTCTAACCATAATTTATCGCAAGTGCGAATCGCTTCTTGGCAGCGTGAATAGGGGTTGGATGTCTTCAACTTTTCGTTGTGTCGTATCCAGTCAATATCAGCTCTAATTAAGAACGCTGGCAGCATAAAGCATTTCCTTACTTCTTTTGAGCGCTCCGTCTGGTGGCGCTTGCATGGCATCACTTAGATGCTATGTCTCCTCCACCCATAATCGTTCGCTCTTAACCGTTCCTCGTGGGGCTTAGCCAACTTATTTTTGGTTATTTTAATACCGGCTCGGTTAACTATGGCACAACCGGGTATATTATACGCCTTTGTCCTCGGCATACCCCCTTGCTTGCTAAGTGCAGCTCTTCGCAGCGCGGCGTTCACCAATATTTCCCTTGGTCTGACGCTGGCTCTGTTCAACGTAAGTTTTAAAACATTTTATTTTATTGACATATGCATTGTCGCATTCATAGAGGGCTAGAGGCATATCCAGGCGCTCCGTCCAGTTATCACTGCTACTTAAGCCTGGTTCATTAAAGCGTTGCTTTGTTCCAAGCAAGTCAGTCACCATAAAGACCACCAGCCAGCAGGGAGAAGCAAGTAAAGCCTTAAAGAAGGCACAAGCTAATTCATCCGTATATTGCGTGGGCGGATTATTAGTGTCAAGTCCAAGAAATTTCATTAACCTCTGCACTTCCAACCATCCGGCGTCCCCGTTCTCTCCATGCCACCATGCCACCAGAGATTCATAGAAGAACCTCAAAGGCTGATGATCGTGCGTACCATAAGTCGCCAGACTAAGTGTCGGTAAAGTCTCGGTCGGCTTATAGTCTCGGCTCGGTTCTAACCGTTCAAATATAGGTATGGAAAAACCGGGAATGCCTAGTTTTTGCAGGAGTGGTCTCACATAACCGGGCACGGTGCCCAGATCTTCGGCTACCACGCCAGTATCCTCTGCCGCCTCAAGGATCATTTCAAGAAGCTTTTCCCCTTGAGCGCAGTTTGCCTTTCCCAGTTCTTCCGGATAATCTTCATGCGGCATATATTTTGGCAAGCGTCCAGCGGTCAGGGCAGCAGCCTCGCCTGCCTTCAGGTTGACAAATTCTTGATTTCGTTCAGGTGACCAGGGAAAGGCATAAATGCGAAAAAATCCAAGGACATGATCTATTCGAAAGAAGTGAAAAAACTTTGCTACGGTTTTAACACGGCGGCGCCACCAAACAAAATTGCTATCGTGGTGAGCTTCCCATTTAAAAAGCGGAATACCCCAGTTCTGTCCCCATTGGGCAGTGAAGAGATCCCCTTGAAAGAAACCCTCAGCCGGTGCTCCCCCAGACCAGTCCAATTCAAATAGTTGATGGTTAGCCCAAACATCTGCGCTGTAGCGGCTGACACCAAAGGGAATATCGCCCATTAGTTTCACACTCAGACTATCAGCGTATCCTCTAACATCACTCCATTGTTGTGCTGCCAACCACTGGACAAAGGCAAAAAATTGGCAGGATCGCTTGATCTGGTCAGCGCGCTCACAGCTAGCAAGCCAGAGCTTAGCAGAGTCATAGGTTTGCAGACATTCTTGCCAATCTTTGAAGCACGCATTACCATCATGTTTATCGACAAGCGTACGAAATAGGCTATAGCCCGCCAGCCAATCATCGTTCTCTTGCTGAAACTGTTTAAAATTTGAATATGCTTCTGTTTTGTTTGCAATTTCCTCTTTCTCGAAGTTCTCAAAGGCTCGTTGCAGTAACTCTAGCTTTAGTTTTTTGATAAGCGGATAATCAATAGACCCTGACTGCACTTGATCAGAGAATCGATCAGATAATCGGTTAGAGACTATTTCCTGATATTGAGCGCCTGTAATCCAACGCACCGTATCTGGTGACACAGTCAGCAAAACTGGATCAAGCGCTATTGAACTTATTGCATTATAAGGACTATTATCCCCGCCAGTTTCATTGATGGGCAATACTTGCAATAGTCCTATCTTATTTGCTGCACAAAAATCTATTGTCTCCTTTACCGCCTTTGTATCGCCTATACCCAGGTCATCCGCTCGTCGCATAGCGAATACCGGCACCAGCAAGCCAACCAGTTTGTCGTCAGTATCTATCCCCATGACTAAATGCCAAGCCTCGCAAAAATTTCGTCAATATTGCTTAAATAGCGCCTGGGATCAAAACATGAATCCAACTCCGCCTGATCGAGCCGCTCCGTAACCATTTGATCTTCCGAAAGATTTTTTCTAAAATCGCCATTCTTCGTGTTCCAGGCTTTCATAGCGTTACTTTGCACAATCTTATAAGCGTCTTCTCGGCTGGTTCCTTTCTCAATTAGCTTGAGGAGCACAGCTTGAGAGTATGTGACACCACCAAAAATATCCATGTTTCGTTTCATGTTGTCTGGATAGACGACAAGATCTCTCATTATGCTGTTGAAGCGTGCCAGCATATAATCGAGCAAAATGGTCGAATCAGGCAAGATTACTCTTTCGACGGAGCTGTGACTAATATCACGTTCGTGCCACAAGGGTATATTCTCGAGTGCCGCCAGCGAGTTCCCTCTTAAAATTCTAGACAAACCGGAGATATTTTCTGAGCCAACAGGATTGCGCTTGTGAGGCATAGCCGAAGATCCTTTTTGACCTTTGGCAAAAGGTTCCTCGACCTCGAGCACATCGGTTCTCTGCAGATGACGGATCTCGGTTGCAAATTTATCTAAGCTTGTGCCAATTACTGCCAAAGTCCAGACAAATTGCGCATGCCTGTCTCTTTGAATTATCTGGGTTGAAACAGAGTCGGCAGTGAGACCGAGCTTAGCGCATGTAAGTTTTTCTACCTCTGGTGATATTGTCGAATATGTGCCAACAGCTCCGCTGATTTTGCCCACCGAAATCATCTCGATGGCCTGCCTCATCCTTTCTTGATGCCGACCTATTTCTTCTAACCAGACCGCCAGCTTTAAACCAAAGGTAATTGGCTCAGCGTGAATGCCGTGTGAGCGACCCATCTGAATTGTATGCTTATGTTCGCGCGCTCGCGTCAAAATCGTTGCACGAAGGGTATTAAGATCATTCAACAGGATGCCACCAGCTTCTTTTAGCCGTAACGCCAGAGCCGTATCTAAGACATCCGAGCTGGTTAAACCCAGGTGAATGTACCGCGCTTCTTCTCCCACATTTTCCGCAACATTGGTCAAGAAGGCGATGACATCATGCCTGACCTCCTGCTCAATTTCTTCAATGCGGGGAATGTCAAAAGCGGCCTTGCGCTTGATTACCTCAAAAGCTTCCTTAGGTATTGCCCCTAATTCTGCCTGCACCTCACAAACCGCCAACTCAACCTGAAGCAAACAGTGAAACTTGTTTGTCTCCGACCATATCTGGCTCATTTTAGGCCGGCTGTAGCGATCGATCAATTAAAGTCCTCATATACTAAGCTTTGCCAAGAAAGGATATTTTACAATGAACAATCCTGCGAACCAAGGCTTATAATCAAGTGGCTTGACCAATCGCCAGTTTAGAGATTAAGACAATGAAACTATTATTACCGCTTGATGTCATGCACTCATATAACAGCCAACTGCTTCAGACAAGGCGCCTATTGCCTTTGAAAGATGTTGATATTGTAATTCTCTATGTGTACGAAAATGGCAAGCAGCACGAAGGCATCCTGAAAAAGCTCGGCAAGTCCGCCTCAGAACTGGATGATCAGGTAAACTCTCAGGCTCACAAAATGCTGGAGGAAGTTGCCAAAGAATTAAGACCACTTTGCAACACGGTTTCCTTGCAAGTGTTAAGCGGTAATGCCGCCCAGGTTATTGCAACCACAGCAGAAAAGGAAAAATGCGACCTGATTGTCGTTAAGTCAACAGACAGTGCCTCAGCTAATACATATCTTCTGGGTAGCACCGCCACCAACGTCGTTAAACACAGCACATGTCCGGTTCTGATTTTGCGGACAAGCGATACAAGTGCCCAGGAAATTAAGCGTGTCGTTATCGGCGTAGATGGCTCTGCTTCTGCGCTGAAGGCCATCAAGACGTTTGCTAAACAGTTTAAGGCAGCAAGCCGCAGTATCGAGATCTCGCTTGTTCACGTAGTATCAATTTCTGGTATCTGGCGGTTCATATCTCCAGTCGAATTCATTGCTGCTGTTGAAGACAACCTCGATATGGCAGCGCAAATGATTCTCGCCGAAGCTGACAAAGCACTGGCTGACTCCGGACTAAAACCCGCCGATTTGATTGTGAAATCAGGAGATCCGGCCCAAGAGCTAATGAAAACAGCAGAAGACTTGAAAGCAAACTTAATTGTAGTGGGCGCCCAAGGCAAAGTGGCATTGGACAAATTTTCTATCGGAGGCGTCTCCAACAAGCTTTCGCTCCACAGCCAGTTACCAACTCTGATCGTCAATAATTGACTGATTGATCGACTAAAGATATCAGCTAAAGATATCAGCTGAAGATATTAGCTAAGGATAGTTAATTGCTATGAAACCCAAATGCCAACAACTTGCCTCTAAGGTCAGTCCCAGCAAAATAGAATACTTCGGCCGCTTGCGCTCCTACTCCTATTTTCGTCTGTGCCATAAGAACAAGCTATTAGACAGGACGGCAGGTCGGACAATTGGTTTTTATCTGGCAATAGCATGGCTAGCGTTGATCGTTGCACAGTTTTATTTGCCTGCGGCATATGCTCAAGATCTCGGACAGCAACAAGCTGCTATCGAGGACGAAGTCAGGAGCATGAAAAGCGAATTGGGTGATATCAAAAGCACTACAAATGAGGCTATCCAGGGGCTCAATCAGTTGAACACCCAAATGCTGAAACAAGCGGTGCATGAAGTTCATCTCTTTTGCAAGGAGTCTTCTGTCAATATCACACCCGATACCACACTCCACTGCTTAACATACAACGGGCACCTGCCCGGACCAACAATACACGTTCAAGAAGGTCAAGTTTTGCGTGTTGTTCTTCACAATCAGACAAAGCATGCCACCAGTTTGCATTTTCACGGCTTAACTTTACCCGAATCTGTAGATGGTTTAGCCAGCCGAGATGAAACCAACGGACTTTTAGTTAAGCCCGGAGCAACATACGCCTATCAATTCGTGGCTAGTCCTGCCGGAACTTATTGGTATCACCCTCAAATCATTCATGCAGATCAAAAGGCCAATGGTCTCTATGGTGCCTTAATAGTAGACGCCAAGCCGGAGAGTGAAAACAAAACCTATGACCAGGATCTTGTAATGGTATTGAGTAGCATAGAAACTACTGCGAGCAAAGAACTATCGGCACATAGCCAGAGCTTGCAACCATCTACAACAATCGGCCAAGCAGAAAAAATCATCGCCAATGCCGTTTCTCCTCGCAACTCATCCAAAGGTAAACTGGAGACAACCACTTATTATCTTCTTAACGGTCAATGTGCTCCTGCCATACCGCCCATTGCCATACAAGCCGGTTCACGAATTAAGCTGCGCCTGATTAACGCAGCGCAAGCCGCCATACCCATCCACTTAACCGGACATCGCTTCGAACTTGACGCACTAAACGGCGACACCATGGGTGCACATTTCCAAACTACTCGCGATACTCTGACACTGGGCGTGAGCGATCGTGCCGATATCGAGTTTACTGCGGACAATCCCGGGGTGTGGTCTTTTGGATCCGAAGCTGTGGAGCAGACAACAACTAATGGCAAATTTCCCGGCGGTATCGCCTGTGTAATGGTCTATGCCGCCAAAGCACAATAACAGTATCGACTAGACACGGACAAATGAAGCTGAATGCTGGCGCTCACCCCTCCCAGATCAATCAATGCCCGCGACAAACTCAAGGGCATTGATGTGAACACATTGATCGTTCTGGCACTAATCTTAGCTGCGACTATTTATAGTTATCACGCAGTCCTGGGCAATTTTTTTCACGGGGATGATTTCGTTCATTTAAGCTGGCTAAGCGAGGCCATAAAAAATCCGGATATGATCTGGCGCAATTTTTATAGCGCCTGGCTGGACATTTCTACAGCTAGATTTTATCGTCCGCTTATTTCTTTATTTATGGTGTCAGATTATCTGCTCTGGCACGGCAATGGCACCGGATTTCATGTTACTAACCTGGTTTGTCATTTAATAAACACCATTCTCATTTGGCGGATCATATTGGATCTGCCTGGCATTAGCTTGGTTCAGTCAGAGGCTACCGGCGCCAACTCTCACCAAAGGCAAATCTGGGCTCTCTCATCCGCTGCACTATTTGCCCTTTATCCCCTGCATCCTGAAGCAGTATCTTGGATAACTGGCCGAGTAGACACCATCGTCACCATGTTCTGCCTTGCAAGTTTCTTTTGCTTTAGACGCTGGCAACTGAAAAGAAGACATGCTTGGCTCATTACCTCTTTTCTTTCAATGATCTTTGCCTTACTGTCAAAGGAGATGGCAGTAGTTATGCCGGCGTTATTTACTCTCTTCGAAGTCATCTACAGTATCAACCTGCGCTCCTCTAATAATGACGTCTCCAATAATGACGTAAAGATCGCAAGCAAATCAATATGGCGGTGTTTTTATTCGGCATTATCAAAGACTGCTCTATTTTGGCTGATACTGGCAGGTTACATTATCGTCCGTCGCCTGGCATTGGGCACGTTTATTGGCGGCTATGACGACTCCTTATTTGCGATTCCCAGCAAAAGTGTCTTTATCAAAAACTGGCTGCATTCTGTCGGCTTGACGCTTGTGCCCATGAATAAGAACATATTCGGGGCGCATAGTCTCCTGAAAATCGCTTTGAAAATAGTATGGATTGCCCTTTTAATAGCCAGTGCCATTAGCGGAACACGAGCACTAAGAATGCAAAGCGAACAGCGGCGGCATGTGCTTTTTCTTTTTGGCTGGCTTATTCTCTCGCTATTGCCAATTTTTAAGTTATTCAACATTGCTGACGACTTGCAAGGCAGCCGTCTTGTCTATTTTGGCTCCGTGCCTTTGAGCGCCTTGATCTGTTTTGGTTTCGCCTATCTGCCCACAACGCTAACAAACAATGATTCTCGCTGGCAATTAAAATTGAAAATCACAGGCATCACCCTTCTTTCCCTCATTCTTTCAATATCGGCGCTAATGCTAATTGCCAACAATCTAGCCTGGCAGCAAGCTGGCGAAATGTCGCAGGCGGTCGTAAAAGAACTCGATCGCTTCTATAATGCAACAGCTGGTGATCCGCCTGTCTACTTGGTTGGACTACCAGACAATATTGCTGGTGCCTATGTCTGCCGCAATGCTTTGGCTGGCATGACCAAAGCACCGCAGATTTCCCGCTCTGTCAAAAACTGCTTTATGTTAACAAACTCGGAGCACAGCTTTCCGTATGGCTTCGCCAGAGAGAGCATACATGACACGGCCAATAGCACAATTCTTCGGTGGAGCAACGAAGAAAAGGTTTTTCGCGCTTTGCATTTGCCTGCGAATGTCAAAAACGAGAAGCCTTCCTGGGTACAGATCCCCACCGTGGAAACCCTTGGAGGAAACAGTATCCTGACCGTTAATGTCAAAAATCTTCCTTGTTGGCCTACTGATATATTGACGCTCAAGTGCGAGGTACTGAGCCCAGGCCTATCTAAAAAAGATGTGGTCATCAGTTTGATGTATACAAATGATTGGCAAAAAAACTTTTCCTTATCCAGACGCATTGCCACAACTGTTCACAATACACGGTCTGAGCAAATAATATCCTTTCCTCTGCACGGCGATGTAGACTGGTCATTGGGTGGTTTCTGTCATCAGCTAAAGTTCCTCATTCCAAAAGACTATCGCTTGAAGATTAATAACCTTGAGGTGACACCGCTCTCTTCAATCATGCCGCTTCTGTCTTTCAGCAATACAGCTAATGAGAATAAACTTGGCTACATTGAGCTAAACCAAGAGCACCCGTCTTGTCAACTGAGTTTTGACGTTACGCATATGCAGCAGGCTAGTTCGGTCTGCCTGGAAATCAGCAAGCCTAATACATTTTTCGACACAGCAAATAGCCAGACGCCAGACAGCCATGTCGCCATAAGCCAACAATACCCCTGCAGGCAAGGACATATTGGCTTGCACCGGCATGACTTTCCTGGCAGTGGCATTTATCAGGCGCGTTTGAGGGCGCTCGACCAGAAAAAGACCCCCTGCGGTTTCGCTGGCGACCAGATCATGATTACTGTAGGCCAGTAACGCACAAAAACAATGCCTACAAGAAGCGAAGGTAACAGATTTAGATCGTTTCGCGCAGCTGCTTCAGGTGCTGAATTACTTTTTCTTTGGGAATACGGGTGTGATTACAAAATACCTGCCAGCCAATGTCGATAACTTCTTCCCAGTGGTCGTAATAGATTTGCGAGTCAAGATATCCCTTGCCTTGCCGACAGGAATAATCGGCCAAAATCGCCTTAGCCATATCATGCTGGATCAGGTGCTGCAGCTGAAACCACTCATCTTCAAGAGCAAGCTCGAAAAGGGTTCGCAAGAACTGTTCTCGTCCGTAACTTCTTTCCGCTAACTGGCGCAAGTGGTTGTCCATAATTAAGCTGAAACTTCTAACTACCCAAGCTCACAGGCTTCTATTATCATTAGATACCACAAAGGCGAACGAACGAAGCGTGAGAGCATGAAATTTTCGAGATTCACTGAGGTAGATTTAAGCCAGAAGCTGCTCAGTATCTATTGTCTGGCCGCCGCTGTGCTTTGGCTTTCGCTACCGCCGGCAGCGGACAGCCAAAATTCAGCCACAGGTGCGCCTAATGCGCTGTCGCCCAGTCGTGAACCTATAACGTCAGCGCTAAGCCTCCTGGAAAATAGACTGAGGCTGAATGTCCCCTTTAACCAGCCCATTGGTGAACGAATTGGCAGTTTGGAGATGATCGTCTTTGGTTCTCCTCAACCAGGGAGCTTTCTTGAGCGCCTAGATAGGCTACAAAAAGCTGTGCCCGTCTCAGGATCTCGGAACTCTTCATCACCACTAGCGTCACCTTTAGCGCGGCCTTCAGGAAATGTCCAGACAGTAAATCCGCAATATCGCTCCGGAAAGACACAGTCGACTGCCGCAGACAGTTTGCACACACCCTCCTCGACCCAGGTGTGGTTTCCTGCACCGCCAGAAGTAGCGACATCCAATCTTTCTTCCGCTTTCGAGCAACAACGATCCTTTTTACCGAAAACCCTCAACCCTAGTTATACTGATCAACTAGCAATCAGGCTGTTTCAAATGACACCGTTGGTCAGCCAGTCATCTATCACTTTCGTACGCATTGAAAGTGCTGGAGCCAAAATTGATCAAGCAGGCGATTATCTTGAAGCCGTTATGAAAGCAACGAAGAATCGGGTTGTACGATTCAAGCAGATGCCCATTCCTGTTTATATCACTCCATTTTCTGATGCTGCTTTTACTAATGCGTGCGTGCATGCTTTTGAAGACTGGGAAGAAAGAGCAGGCGGCTTAGTCAGTTTTCGTCAGGTAGAGGATCCGCATCAAGCAAGAATCAGAGTCATCTGGAGCCACCTGGGACTTGCAAAAAATCCTCACGACTGCTCCCTCGGTGCACATACGCTTACAAGCTGGCGGCGGCAAAATAGCGGCATGCAGATTATATTCATTGGCGGCGTACCGATACCCCTTAAACTCAACAGCGGTAGCTATAGTGTGCCACCACAAGTGATTGAAGTGAACCTCGATTTAATTAGTGCCAAACCAGAGGAAGTGCGAATGCGTCTTCTAAAGAACATTGTTGCGCACGAGCTGGGACATGCCTTGGGCATCCTTGCCCATAGCTCCAATAGCGCCGATCTGATGTATCCAGTTACAGACGAATGTTCGCGCTTGTCGCAAGCAGATATAAATACGATTAAACAACTTTATCGCAAAAACGTAGACATACCTTTGTAAAGCTAAAGTGTAAAGCTAAAATCCGAGTGAGAATCGTCACAACCTAAACAATATCAAAAGTTTCTTTGCTAAATGATCAATAAATCGCTTTGAACTGCTAAAACAGGCTAAATTATTGTGAAATACCGGAAAGATGATCAATCTTGCTAATGGCTAAAACAAGGCACAAAACACATCATGGACCAGCGTTAACTCTCATTTGGCGCCCGGAGATTGCTGTGGAAAGCAAGATTGTCATTGGCGACGGTGTTCTCAGCAAACTGGTTAATACGCTCGCTCAATTCCATTCAGGCAAGCAAATCCTTTTGTTGACTCAGAAATCACTTCCTGAACATCATCTTCAATCAGTCTTGCCCGCTCTTGCGCAAAGAGATTTTATTGTTTCGACCCATACGCTGCCTGATGGGGAAGAAGGCAAATCAATCGATTGTCTTCTGAAAATTTGGCAAAAGCTTCAGACGCTCAACTTTACTCGCCACGATACAATAATTGCGATCGGCGGTGGCGCTCTCACTGATGCAGCCGGTTTCGCGGCTGCCACCTATCTGCGTGGCATCAACTTTGTATCAGTGCCAACTACCCTTTTGTCGCAAGTTGATGCAGCCATAGGTGGTAAAACAGCAATAAATTTATCAGGCGGCAAGAACCTGGCAGGTACATTTTATTTTGCTCAAGCGATTATTGTCGATACAAACACTCTGGCAAGTCTCAGCAACGAGCAATTCACATCAGGATTAGGCGAAATTATAAAATATGCTCTCATAGAAAAAACCATTGCCGAGCAAACTGACTATCACCCTGGTCCTAAGCCATTACTGTCAGCTCTGCAACAATTTATTGACGAAAAAAACAAAGAGGCGCACAAAAACAGTGTGCTACTGCCTGGAATAATCACAAGCTGCATTAAAATGAAGCTTGCCGTGGTGGCCAAGGATCCTCTTGAAGTTGGTTTGAGGCGCTGCCTAAACCTTGGACATACTTTAGGACACGCCCTGGAAAAAGCAACAAATTATCAGCTAACTCATGGACAGGCTGTATCTATTGGTTTGGCTTTTGTCCTCAAATTGAGCGTCGACAGGCAGCAAATCAGTAAGGAAGAGGCGAATAGCGCCCTTGACTTGCTCAAAAAAGCCGGTCTGCCCGTAGATCTGCCCAGCACACTCTCAATTCAGGAAATTATCAAGCCTCTCTTGCAGGACAAAAAGCGAGAAGGAGAAGCTATCACAATGGTTTTGCCCAAGGAGCGGTTAGGCTTTGTCGATTATGAAACGCAGATAAAATTAACCGAGATTGAAGCATCATTGCGCACATTATAAACATTTGATGCTTGCCAAACTCTCGGCTTTAGCCCATTTTGCGGTTGTCTTATAACAATCAAAACTATTATTATCAGCCTCGCCTGATATGATATTTGGCTACAAATGTACGTTGCATGTATCGCGTATAGCAGACAAGCTTGGACAGGTTGGATATAAATATGAAAGTAGTTTTGCCTTTACTTGTGATTTTACCTCTTGCGCTCGGGCAAGCACCAGTTGCCTTTGCCGGTTCTCAATCCTTGCTGGACCCATATGCAAGCATAGAAGCGCCCACAAAAAGTAAAACCAAGGGACATAAGACAGATGCCGTAGAAGAGTCTATTCTGGACGAAGCGAGCTCTTCTGAGCCAACGTCAACGAAATCTTCCCATCATGCCGAAAAGGCCGCAAAGCCACCCAAGGAACCTAAGGCAGCTAAGGTGGCTAAGCAACCTAAAGCGACTAAGGAAGCCAAAGCAGCTAAGCCAAGCAAAGAGACCGCCAGCTCCACTGGCGGTGGTGGCATTATGACCAGCGTCAAGAGCATGGAAGAGCGCTCATCCGAAGGTATTAAGAGTGCCGGTACAAAATTGGTAGATGGCACGAAAGCTGCCGGCAGCAAAGTAGCTGAAGGCACCAAGACCTTAGGCGAACGTATGGCCGCTGGCGCTAAAAGTTCCGGTGAGTATCTGAAGAAAGGTGCCCAAGCAATGGGTCATGGTCTACAAGAAACAACAAGTAAAATGAAAGAGACCGCCAGCTCCCTTGAACACAAGGTAAAGCCCAGCAGCCAACCAAAAGCAATCAGTGCTAAACCAACAAGCACAAAGACAGACAGCAAATCGGCACCAGTACCTGCTGCGACAATCAATGGCGTGCCAACCACGCCAACCGAGATCAAATCAAAAGATGGCTATCCGGGCAAAGCACTGGAACCTGTATCCGAAAAGCCAGTCAAATCACATTCAGGACTTTTGACTAATTCATTCTCAAAGTTAAATCCATTCGCCCACAAGACGACAACACCATCAATTGCTAAAGCAAGGCCAATAGATCAATCCAAAGCAGCCTCGCTTGACTTTACGCCGGCCGCACCAGCCACGCCAACAGAACCTAGTTTCGGTGCTCAGTAAGCCTAGGTAAATTGAGAGCTGCTCCAATTTATTTTAAGCGCAAGGGTCTGTGCTTGCCAAAGACATTAACATCCTTTCTAATACTCTGCCTGGAGTTTAGACCAACACTTTGTTAACGAAGACTTTAACGCCTTCGGAGAAGTTTTTGTCGATCTCTTCCTTCAGTCCATTGCTGGCACTTACCCAAAATTGTGAACCGACGAGGATAGCCTGGTTTTCTTTGCCTTTGGGAAAGTTGAGTAAAACGGGATCTTCACCTTTGTAATTCACAAGGATCTTCTTCAGTCTATGCAAATCTACAAAATTTTGTTCCTGATCGAAATGAATGCTCACTAAAGAGGCATCTGATATCCTGCGAATAGAATTTGCCAAAACGGAAACATCGTCCTCGCCTTTCTTGACCTTACCTTTGACCAGAAGCAAAGATTGTGGCACCAGCACATCGGCCTGGAGAGTATCAAGCAACTCACTATAGGCCACAACTTCGATTTGACCAGCGAGATCTTCCAGACGGATGATGCTCAAAAGCTTGTTTTGCTTCGTCAATTTCTTTTCAATTGAAGTTGCCAGTCCACCGATGATCACACTTGTGCCTTCGCTCACATCTTTTATATCGCGAATGGGGTGTGTGGTCAGCCATCTCAACCTGTTAACCACTCGGCGCAATGGATGACTGGTTATATAAAAGCCCAGAAGCTCGTATTCCATGCTCTGGAGTTCACTCTCGAGAAATTCCGAGGCGTCGCCCACTAATTTTTGCTCCAGTGGCATACCGTGATCGGAAGCAATGCTGAAAAGACTAATCTGTCCGCTGGCTTTTTCTGACTGCTTGCGACTGCTTCTCTCAACCAGAGCATCTAAGTTAGCTAGTGCCTGCTTGCGACTGACACTCAAGCTCAGACAGGCACCTGACTTAATTAACGCCTCAAGAGCTCTTTTATTGACAGAGCGTAGATCAATACGCTCAAGGAAATCTTGCAGCGATGTGAATGGTCCGCCTGCGTCACGCTGCGCCACTATATTCAATACTGCCGCCTCACCCACATTGCGAACTGCAGAAAGTCCAAATCGTATGCATTGACCATCAGCAGTAAAGTCTAACCCAGACACGTTAACGTCCGGCGGCAGAATGTCTATGCCCATTGCCTGACATTCAGCGATATATGCCTGAACCTTATCCTTGTCCCCCGACACACTAGACAGAAGCGCGGTCATATATTCAACCGGATAGTGCGTTTTCAGATAGGCAGTCTGATAAGTAACCATTGCATAAGCCTGGCTGTGAGATTTGTTGAAACAGTACTCAGCAAACTGCACCATCATGTTAAAAAGTTGCTCGGCTATGTTCTGATTGACACCATTACGGGCACAACCGGAGACAAACATCTCCCTTTGCTTTTCCATCTCTTCCGGTTTCTTCTTACCCATGGCTCGTCTAAGAAGATCAGCCTGACCAAGACTGTAGCCACCGAGACTCTGGGCTATCTGCATAACTTGCTCTTGATAGACTATCTGCCCATACGTATCCTTTAAGATTGGCTCAAGCAAGGGAGTAAGGTAAGTAATTTTGGTCTTACCATTTTTGCACTCTATAAATTTGTCAACCATACCAGTGTCCAAGGGACCCGGTCTATAAAGAGCACCCAGAGCCGACAGATCTTCTAAGCTGGCCGGCTTCATATCGCGCGCGACCTGTTTCATGCCAGAAGATGTTTCTAATTGGAAAATTCCAGCAAGATCACCGTTTCCTATTGTTTGAAAAGTTGGCTGGTCATCTAATGGAAGGTTGTCCAGGTCTATATTCACACCCCGCGTCTTAGCAATGATCTTCAAGGCCTTATCAATCATCGTCAGGTTGCGCAAGCCGAGAAAGTCCATCTTGACCAGGCCTACATAAGCTAGATCTTCCATGTAATACTGAGTAATTACAGTGCCGTCGTTATTGCGTTGCACTGGCACAATTTCATTCAGCGGCACGTCGGAAATTACAAGACCAGCCGCATGCATACCATATGTTCTGTTTACCCCTTCAAGTTTTATCGCCAAATCAATCACCTGGCGAGCTTCGTCATTCACAGCGTAGGTCTTTTTGAATTCTGGGTGTTCTGCCACCATCTCTTTTAGAGGTGTTGTCTTGCCACGCACCACTGGCACCATCTTGGCCAACTTATTAGACTCAGCCAATGGAAACTCGAGCGCACGAGAGACGTCCTTTATCACAGCTTTGCTGGTCATGCGGTTAAAAGTAATGATCTGCGCTACTTTGTCCTGTCCATATTTCTCTGCAACATAACGAATGACTTGATCTCGTCCCTCAATACAAAAGTCTGTATCAATATCTGGCATTGAGCGACGCTCGGGATTTAAGAAGCGCTCAAAAAGGAGGTTGTAGCGTATGGGATCAATATTGGTTATACCAAGGGAGTAGGCCACCAGGCTGCCAGCAGCAGAGCCTCTGCCAGGCCCCACGGGAATGCCCTGCTTGCGAGCGTACTGAATAAAGTCGCTTACAATGAGAAAGTAAGAGGCGTAATTCATGTCATTAATGACTCTAAGCTCAGTGCGAGCACGCTCAGTCACCTGTGAGGTAATTTCACCGAAGCGCTCCTTTAAGCCTGCAAATACAAGTTGGTCCAAAAATGATTCGGCGGTATGATCAGGCGGAACAGTAAATATCGGCAACCTCGGCTCACCAGCTAACTTGATGTGCTCGACTTTATCAGCAATAACAAGAGTGTTCTTCAGTGCCACCTCTATATGCTCAGTATCTAGATGATCGCGAAAGAGGGAAGCCATCTCGTCGCCATTTTTTAAATATTCCCAACCGCTAAACTTCATGCGCTGTTCATCGGTAACCAGCTTGCCCATCTGAATACAAAGCAAGCAGTCGTGAGCCACCGCGTCTTGTTTGTTAGTGAAATGACTGTCGTTGGTGCAAACAAGTTCTATTTCCAATTCGCCTGCCATTTTTACCAACTGCTTATTGACCTTGCGATCTTCAGGGTAACCATGGTCTTGAATCTCAAGATAATAATTATCACCAAGTATTTCTTTGAACCAAACTGCACTGGCTTTGGCTTTGTCATATTCATCACGCAGGAGATATTGCGATATTTCAGAGCCCAGACAACCAGACAGGATGATCAGTCCATCTTTGTGGCTAGCGAGCATTTCCTTGTTTATGCGCGGCTTATAGTAATAACCGTCTAGATGAGAGGTCGAATTCAGTTGAACGAGATTTTTATAACCCTGGCGATTTTGAGCTAGCATAGTCAAATGATAAAGCGGCTGCTTAGTCGAGCGATCTCGAATATCGCCGTCGACTATGTAACCCTCTAAGCCAAGAATTGGCTTTATGCCACCCATTTCCTGGCATGTTTTTGTTAATTCGATCGCACCATACATAACACCATGATCAGTAATCGCCACAGCAGGCATGTTTTCGGCCTTAGCCTTTTCCACCAATTCGTGAATAACCGTGGCCCCGTCGAGTAGGCTATATTCTGTGTGTAAATGCAACGGCACGTACGGTCGTACGCTCATAGGCTCCTCCAGTCCCTTATTTTCCTATATACATAACGTAAAAGTCAGCAAATAGTTCAATGAATCGTTTAACCTAGCATTCACATGCTTGACAACCAGCTAAAGCCAGATCCACTTGTCCTGCCAAAGGATGTGAATGAGAAAATCGTAGATAGCAAAAGCTCCTTGGGTAGCTGCCATACGTTAAAATATTCAGAGCTAACCCAGCCTATTTTGATTTGAGGCAAAATCCCACGTCAGAGCTTGAGACTATCGAAATAATCAAACATGCTATCTCTTTGTTCGAGCGCCAAACAGGAGCGCCTCCAAGCATCGATGAGCTGGCAAAGAAACTGGATATCGATTCCACAAAGATCAAGCAAGCGATGCAAAAGTTTCTGCAAAGTCAAAAAACCAAAGCCTCCTCTGCTTTTCGCTCAAGCTTTCTTGAGATTCTCATGACCGATCAGATGGACGGGGACGAAGTTCGCGTCATCGACGAGGCAGGAGGACAGTTGGGCGTATTTTCCGCCAAGAACGCCTGGCGTCTTGCTCGTAACCAGGGGCTGGATCTCTTCTTAATTCAACCGGACGCCAATCCCCCATTAGCGTGCATTATGGACTATGGAAGATATAAGTTCGAACAGGCTAAGCGTACCGTTACTGAGAAGAAAAGGCATCACGTTTCAGAGGTAAAGGTTCTCAAAGTGCCTTATCAAATGAACGAACGTGACTATGAGCTTAAGCTTGGCACGGCCAGAAAGCTTCTAGAGGGTGGAGACAAAATTAATGCCCGCATCTTGCTGAGAGGTCAGGAAACCGAAAAGAGCGATGTTGCTGTGACGCTATTGAAAAAGCTGGCAGAGGATCTGAAAGATTTCGCGGTGCTCGATAGAGAACCTCACCTGGTAGGAAAGACCGTGACCATGTTCCTGTCACCCATAAACATGCAAACAGATAAGCAAACAGAAGGCACCACTTAAGGCATTATCGCTATCGTTGGAAAGATATAGGTGGCTCTTACCATTACTTTTCAAAGGAGCCCGGGCTGACTCTACGAAGCAGTCGGCACGTCATTCAATTTCTTGCGGAAAAGCGGGCGAGTCTAATAAACAAGCTCTTTTGGTTGAAACGGTGCCGTAACTCGCTTAGCTCGGCGAACGACTAAAGAGTGTCCATGAGTTGGCAGGGTTTCATTAGCGGTTGATTTGCGGAGCAGACGTTCTAGAGCTTCTTCCCTTTCCAGAGTAGCCAGTGCTTGTCTGAACCAAAAGCGCACGCATAACTTCTCATCATTGGTCAAAGCTGATTGGCTCATTAAGATCTCCTCTAAGAATAGTCAAGCTGACCAATTCTATGTGCGTCACAGTCTTACGAACAGCACTTATCTTGTAATGTAAATTAGCTTTCGCTCACTGATCGTCACTGATTCCGCACTGATTCCGTACTGATCAATGAGGATTTTCTCTAAAAACTGAACAATTAGGCAAAAATAGGCACTTTGCAGGCAATCGCTGACGCCTCATAGCCTGCTCAAAGGATAAGACAGAAATATTAACGTTCTCTTAGAAACCGTGCCGGGCTTGCTGGCAGGGCTCGTTAAAACAGATACGGCACGAGTTGCCAGCGCTGCTTGAGTTGCTCAACAGGCTCCGCCATGTCGCCTGACCCTTCCATAGATAATTGCCTTTTTTTTGCTTGCATATTAATGCGCCATTTAAAAATGATAAAGGCCCCTGGCACCGCGAACAGTGGCATCCAAACGGAAAATAATAGTGGCAATCCCAACAACAACAGCAGGCAGCTGAAGTAGATTGGATGAGCGACTCTAACAATAGGAAATATTTGCGCTTGCATGGTCATAGCCACAAGCAGAGTTAATAAGCCGATGGTTTTCCATACCTCTTTAGCCACTGTGTCAGCAGGCAAAGTTGTGAAATCAAGCTTTTGACACAGCGCACAACAGGCGACATAAAGAAAGAAGCAAAAGCTGATAAACATGGAAAATTCACATTTCTTTGTCAGTTGCCACCAATAGTGCCTCGAACGTACATTTGCCTCTGAGGCATGAGGCTGTCCTTTGCTCATTGCTATCCCACCAAAGAAGATAGCAATGATATAGAAGATTGAATTTTGCCAGCATTGCTGGACGAAGAACGTGTTGAGGCTGCGATGGTAAACAAGCATAACTGGAGCTAGGCTTAGCACTGTGGCGCAAAGAGCTCCTACTAGGAACCACAGACTCACTTGATTCTGTTGGGACGTCGCGCGCATGTGGGCTCTTTTAGCATTCTCGGCTTCAGTGCCAGTAGTGCTGTCGTTATACAGCTGCCGGTGCCCCCAATGTTTTCAAAGAGAAGCGCATCAATACTTCTGCATCATCCTCTATATTTGCCGTCCGGGCTTCCGCCAACGTCATACTCACTTCGGTGGTGGTGTAACCAAGACCCAAGAGGATCGATCTGACTTCTTCCAGCGCTGGGGATGACGACTTAGATTGAACGCTGCTGGGCAGTAATTTCTTTTGCTGCCAATCTTCTAACTTCGATTTTAGCTCTAAAATAATCCTTTGTGCCACCTTAGCGCCAACTCCAGGTGCCTGGGTAATTAGTTTTTGATCCTCAGCAATTATTGCAGTAGTTAATTGTTCGGGACTAAAACTGGCAGTAAGAGTGAGAGCTAACTTTGGACCAATACCGCTCACTGATTGCAGCAAGAGAAATAGCTCCTTTTCCAATGGCGCGGCAAAGCCAAAAATAGTCCACTCCGTTTCTTTTATCGACAAAGCGGTATAGATCTGTACGTCCTCACCCAATGAACCAACGGTCAACAAGGTGCGGTTGGCAACATGCACTTCAAAACCAATGCCGCCTATATCAATTACCAGACGATCAATAGCGCCGCCGGTAATTTCTCTGGCTTTTATTGTGCCTTGCAAATAAGACAGCATTTTGTAAGCTCGTCCCTCGCCTTCGCTCACTTAGATTACAGCCATATCCGTAACCGGCGGGCGCGTGCAACGCGCCCCTATTGTTCCTGATATCTATGCACCGCTCTTCGTCATACTCTTTCACTTAAGTTATATATCGGGGCGAGAGGATTTGAACCTCCGGCCTTCCGCACCCGAAACGGACGCGCTACCAAGCTGCGCTACGCCCCGACAGGCTGCTATTTTGGCGCTATGCTCACTTCCTCCGTCGTTAGCTTTGCGCTTTCATCACTCGTTCAACGACAGGGTGGGTCGTCTCACTACACGGCGTCGCCGCGTTTCAGTCATCTATAAGTACCGCGAGTTAAGTTTAACATAGCTTGGAAGCCTACTCAGCTTTCAGGCTAATATCTCCGCCGCCAGCGCGTGCCTGCTCCAGCGCAGCTCGAGCATGAGACATAATTACTTTACCTTGATCGTCCATCTTATCGCTAAACTGGCAGATGCCAATGCTTACTGTAATGGCAACGCTGCGTCCGCTGATGGGAAAGGACGTTTGCTTAACTTTGTGCCTTAACCGCTCAGCTAGTTCGATGGCCCCGCCGCAATCGGTAACTGTCAAAATTAGTGTCAGCTCAAAAGCACCGGTTCTGGCCGCTATGTCCGAATCGCGCATTTGCTTGGTTGCATGTTTGGCTAATTCGGCAACTAATTCATCAGAGGCTTCCCTGCCCATCTTCTGCAGAATCTGTTCGTGATGATCAATACCCACTACTAAGACGCTGACTGGTACCTTATAACGCCTGCTCTGCTTAATAGCTGTTCTAAGGAATTCGTCTAGATAGCGTGGGCTTTTCAGGCTCGTTTCTGGATCAAACAGCACAAGCTCTTTCAACTGTGCTTCCTTCTTCTTAAGCTCCTCAGTCAAGGATTTCTGCATCAACAAGGCTTTGACTCGGCTAAGAAGTTCTTTTGCAGCTACAGGTTTATGAAGAACATCCTCTTCTCCTTCTTCACTATTGACAATCTTGGGATATTCTTGCCCTTTATTACCGACAAGGATGAAGGGGATACCTCGTGTCTTTTCTTCCGCCTTCAGCCGATTGACTACGGCCAGGCCACCCATGAGAGGCATATGCAAATCCACAATAATAAGATCAGGGGTGCGCACCTTGCATTGGGCCAACGCTTTGAAGCCATCATTGGCCCCTGAAGGGTTATAACCGGCCTTCTTTAATACTTCAGAAAGCAGATGTATTTGCGCCTGATCGGAATCGACTAGAAGAATGTTCGAACTGGATTTCAAGTTTAAATTAGCCTCAAAAAGCATCTAGAATTGATAATACCCGCTTCATCCAGATTCAACAACCTGCTACCTGAGAAAGTGAAAGTAAGCGAAATCTCAGTCAGTCGAGCCAAGAACAAGCACTATCTGCCTCCGTGGGCTATTTGGTGCTTAAAACTGCAACGACAATAGTTTCAAAAGGACAATTCAAGTTAGCCTCTAATTGTTCTATGTTAGCGCGAATCAAAGAACAAAGTTCACCCAGCTCAAGACCAAGGGCGTGGGGGTGAAAAACCTGCAAACGCGGAAGGGCGCGCTTGAAAAGTTTTAAAGCTCCTTTGTTGTTCCCCTTTAAAAAGTGATGATATGCCACTGCCAATTGAATTAATCCCTGAATTAGCTCCTTTTCCTTTCCTGTTTGTCCTTTCCACAGCTGCTCCCACGTTTCATGGCACTCAAAAAACTGCCTCCGGTTAAACTGCTCGATTCCTTGGCGAAAAAGGCTGAGATCATAGACGGCTAAAGAATTCATATCTTGAGATTTCATATATTCAGAAGATTGCCTGGTCAGGATTTGCCCGCTGTTGATCAATTTCCCTATTGATCAAGGCCCCTATCATTTTTCTTCTTCCGTTTGGCATTTAAGGTTGACTGGCCACAAGAATTACGTTCGCATCAACCGGCAAAAGATCTAACTCTACTTTAGCCAGTGATTTTATCTGCTCCAGGTCCAAAAGCCCGGAAAGATCAACAATTTTTGCACCGGCTAACATAACTATATTCGGAATTGTTTTTCCAGCGTCTCCCCAGTGTGCCAGCTTGTTGGACAGAGTGCTGATAGCCTCGCCCGCCTTAGACGCTGAGGTGCTAGCAACTTCTGCATTGCGCGCCTGCAGACATATAGTGCCCGAGCGATCTAAAACTCGTAAAGGTTTCGTTATTTCCGTTATTAGGCCCCACAAGTGCCTTTGCTTTTTTTCTGCCGCAAATATTTGGAAATATTCATTTTCCGCGACCAGAGTGACCGCCTCAGCGGTTATTCTCATTGATTCAGCAACCAGTTTTGTCTTGTCTGCCAAAGATGCTGCCGCCTTCGTATCCTTAACTTCAGTAAGGATGGTAGCCCCACTAGCGGTGGCTCGCACTATATTTGTCTTGGCATCAATTTCTACGAATATATCTATCGCGTTAGGGTTGGCGCCCATAGCTATCACAGCGTCCTGCGCCTCTTGGCGCAACCGCAATATGTCGTCGTTGCTGGGATTGATTATTTGCCTCTCCACTGTTTCGCGTATCAACGCCAGAGCAACACCTATGGCCGAAATAACATCAGCTGAGTCAGCTAACTCGAAGCGACTATCAAGCTCCCTTGAGAGGAAGGGTACAAGCGCTGCTGCACCGCCTCCGCCACCATATAAAACCGTTGTTTGTTCATCAAGGTGCCGTTCTTTTATTAAAGATTTGATTACAGGCGTGCACTTACTCGCGGCCAAAGATAGGATTTTCTCCGCACATTCTTCCTTTGTTTTGTTAATCGCCTTCCCAAGAGCAACAAAGCAATTTTCAATAGAAACCATATTTCCCTGAGCGCAATCACCATCTGGTACTAACTTAAGAAGATTGGCGGCACATGTAGGGGTAATGCAGTATTTTGCCTCGTTTTCTGAATGAGCAATAGCAACATAGTCGGCAGCATCTCCGGCTATTGGCGCAATCATCTTTATTTTAGGGTCGTCCAAGTTTTCACTAAAAGAGACATACTTGAGCCCTGCTATATGAGCACTTCTGGGTCCAACATCGACCAGATGACCGTCTTTGGCGCGCGGCATCGAGCCTCCAGCAACACCGACAGTTCTTACATCAAGCGTACGCAGATAAATTTTATGTCCGCCGATTTCCGCCGAGCGATATTGAGCGCGTCCATTCGCAATAGCAGAAATATCAGTGCTGGTGCCACCAACCTCTATAAAAATGCCATCAGAGATGCGCAAGAAGATCATGGCCGCCGCCACACCAGCTGCCGGACCTGAAAGCATCGTTAAAAGCGGCCTTTTACGCATAGCCTCAATGTCCATCACACCGCCATCCGAGCGCATAATCATCAGTGGCGCTTTTATACCTGCTTCAATTACACATCGCTCGGTAAGTTCGGCACTTTCTAACATCTTCGGCAACATCGCCGCATTAAGAACCGCGGTGCGTGTACGAATTTTCAAGCCATAGAGCTGGCTGATTTCACTACCGGCTGTAGCCAACAATCCCAGTTCTTCTGCTGCTAAGCGAGCACATTGCTCGTTTGCTGGTTGATCGACCGAGAACGCTTCGCTGATAGCAAAAGCCTTGGCTCCTTGTGTTTTAAGTTCTTGTAAAACTCGGATAAAGTCTTCTCTCTTAGGTGGCTTGCTAGTATCGATAAATCGATGATAGACGGTAAGAAATTTACCGGGAGCCAATTCTAATCGCCCTGGATTAGTCGCCAACTTAGCGAGCCAAGCATCCGCACCAGCGCCCATTCCAATCACGCCTACAGGTGCGACGTCGCCCTCTAACAGAGCGTTGGTCGCCTGCGTTGTGCTGTGAGCTACAAAAGCTACGTCCTCTGGAGAAATGCTCGCCACAGTTAAAAGCTCTTTTAAGGCTTCAACAACACCAAGGGCAACACCTTCTTTCGCCCGGTGCGTGGTGGACACTTTGCTCTTTGCCAAAAGCGTAAACGACTGCGCATCAACAGCTACAGCATGTGTAAATGTGCCACCAACATCTATACCGATACGAACAGCGCGCTCATAAGACATAGCCAGAATACGTAACAAGCAGGAGACCACCAACCACCGCTAACCAGGCATACGGTATTGTTTTGCGCAATAAAATTTGCGTATCGGTACCTAGATAAGTAGCAATCCAAATGTTTTGTGTGTTAGTTGGATCACAAATTCCCTGAATTTGTCCAACTGACATAAGCATGCCCATAATTGCCTGGGAAGACAAAGTAGTGGCCTTTTGAATCAAACTGACAATACCGCTTCCCATACCCCAAATGCTCAAAGGTCCGCGATAGAGAGATAAGGGAGCAATGAGGGTGAATACAAGGACATACTGCCAGGCTGTGGTAGGGATAATTTGAGCCAAGAGAGGAGCAATCGACTGAGCGATCTTAGGATGTTTGACTGCATTTATGAGCATCCCAATGCCCATCATGAGCACAATCGCTGGTATCACCGCAGACACTCCATCTATGATTGAGCGATTGATAGTGTTGATAGAGTCGCGCTTCCAACTACCCAGTGCCGCAAAAACAATGCCTGCAAGGAAGCCGGGAATAAAATCCCAGTGGCAGAATAAAACCAAAATCAAAGGCACAAGCGGCGTTAGCATTACAAATCCCGGATTTGTCGTTTCATTTCTTCGGTGCCTGAATATGGCATAGAAAATTAGGGCAACTAGGCCAATCAAACTAAGCAAAAGTGAACGTCCACTGACCACACTTTGAACTCCCTGGCTGGCGAGTTTGTGCGAGTAAATACCACCATGGATGAAGAAAAAGCAGGCTGTCAGCCCGCCGAAAGCGATGACAGCAGAAGCAATGCCTTTTTTCTGCTTCAACTCTATGGTGAGAAAAGCGATGATTAGACAGCTAATCACCAGAGAAAATGGCACCACAAAAGCGATAATCTGGTCGCGGGGTATGTTCAAGACATCCATATACAGTTGCCAGCCAGCGATGTTGAACATACCTCCTAAACTGATGCCAAATAAAAACAAACCGCCAGCAGTGGCGTCAGCAATGCCGATTGAAAGCATTATAGGCAATATAATAGAGCCCACCATAATCACCGCACCCAATCCACCCAAAGTGGAAAACAAAATCGCCGTGGCAAGCGTCATTAACAATGCCAGGACAAAGGGATTGTCCCCGGCAAACTCAGCCACCCAACGGATCAACGACTTGGCAATACCAAGACGATTGAGCAACTCAGCCAGCATAGCTCCAAACATTGTGGTTGTATAAGTGACATTCAGCTTGACAGCGCCTTTAGCGAGTATCTCGTCAAGAATATCCTTTCCTGGCACGCCGGTTACCAGAGCCAAGGTGACTGCCATTATTGGCAGTGCCAAAAGGGCGGAAATTTTTCGGCCATACATCAGTAAGGCCATCACCAGGAAAACTAATAAGCAGCTAAGACCAACGAACAAATTTAAACTTCCTTCTCCCCTGAGCGGTCTTATTAAGATTTTAAGTGCTTGTGCGGCTAAGCTATGTGTCTGCCGCGCTAAATGCTTTAACCATTTCTGAAAACAAATAGCCTGGCAAGAATTTAGTATATATTAATGACAAGCGTAGAATCTGGCCGGCATAAAAGCGATTGACGGGTCCGAAGAAATGAGCACTTCAGAATTTATCTGGCAACCTAACGAAAAATATCGCCAATGCCGTGTGTCCGATTTCATGCATGTCCATAACATATCCGATTGGCAGCGGCTGATCAAAAAGTCCAGCGACGATATTGAGTGGTTCTGGAGCACGTTCTCACAGTATGCCGGCATGCAATGGTACAAAAATTATGAGACATTATTGTCTCTTCCACTCAGCAACCAGGCACCGCCGCATCAACCGCCAGACTTTGCCTGGGCACAGTGGTTTGTTGGTGGCAAGATCAATATCGCAGCCAACTGTCTGGACTGGCATCAGGTTAAAGGCAAAAGAGCTGGCGTAAGAGAAAGTGTTGGCAAAGATCATCCAGCCATCCTCTGGGAAAACGAAAGCGGTGACAGTCGCCAGTTAACTTACGGACAACTTAACGATATGTCCGGCAAGATTGCACGATATCTCAAAGAATTATCAGTTAAACCGAAAGACGCCGTCGGCATCTATATGCCTATGGTACCTGAAGTTGTGGCTGTGCTTTTCGCTTGTTGGAAGATTGGTGCTGTGGCCGTACCAATATTCAGCGGCTTTGGGGCCGAGGCAGTGGTATCAAGATTGATCGATTCTCAGATCAAAATTCTTTTCACCGCCGACGGTGGCAGGCGTCGAGGTCAGCTGATTCCAATTAAAAGTGATGTCGACCAGGCCGCTAAACAGTTGCCTTCCCTGAAAAAAGTAATCGTCCTGGAGCACTGCCAAAACAAAATTGCCTGGCATGAAGAAAGGGATGTCTGGTTTCACGATGCCCTAAAGACGCTTGTACCTTTAGACACGGTCGAGGATTTGCCAGCCGAACACCCATCACTTTATTTGTATACTTCAGGAACCACAGCCAAACCTAAAGGCACAATACACACTCACGCAGGCGCACTATTTCAGGTAGCAAAAGAACTGGGTTTCGCTTTTGACGTCAAAAGTGAAGACAAATTCTTCTGGCTAACCGACATTGGCTGGATGATGGGCCCTTGGGAAATGATTGGGGTCACCTTTTGGGGAGGAACAATGGTCATCTTTGAAGGTGCACCGAATTACCCTGATATAAACCGGCTCTGGCGCCTACTGGAACAACAGAGAATCAGTATATTTGGTATAAGTCCCACAGTAATTCGCCTACTAAAAGCTTCTGCCGAATCTTCCCCAGAGAACTATAACCTGCAAAACATAAGACTGCTGGGCTCAACCGGAGAAGCATGGGATCCTGAGAGTTATAATTGGTTTTTTCAAAGAGTTGGCGCAAGCCGCTGCCCTATTATCAATATTTCCGGAGGTACGGAAATCTTAGGCTGTTTGCTCATGCCTTTACCAATCATGCCATTGAAGGTCTGTTCCTTGGGGGCACCTGCTCTAGCAATGGACATAGACGTTTTTGATGAAACGGGAAAAAGCGTAGCTGATTCAATTGGCCACCTGGTTTGTAAGAAACCTGCACCCTCAATGACAAAAGGTTTTCTCAATGATCGTGAGCGCTATATCGAGACATATTTCAAACGCTTTCCCGGTGTTTGGTACCACGGTGACTGGGCCAAAAAAGATCAAGACGGCAGCTGGTTTCTCTTTGGCAGATCCGACGATACGATCAAGGTCGCCGGCAAAAGAATCGGCCCGGCAGAAATCGAGTCTGTCCTGATTGAGCACCCTCAAGTGTCCGAGGCGGCAGCAATAGGCATACCGCACAAGATTAAAGGAGAAGCTCTAATTTGCTTTGTCGTTCTTGTGTCTGGCTTGAAGCAAGATAGCGAGTATACTTCCAAGCTTTCTAGTGAACTGAGAGAATTCATTGCCAAGCGCATGGGTGCCATTCTCAGACCTGAAGCCGTTCACATCATCACCTCACTGCCAAAAACAAGATCAGGCAAAATAGTGCGCGCTGCCATCAAACGCAAATACTTGGGCGAACCACTAGGTGATATTTCATCGGTAGAAAATCCCGAGTCACTTGTGTAGCTATTTCGCGGTGGTAAGCGGTGCCACGCAGGAGCTCACGACTCATGAAAATCTCATAAAGCGCACACAAATATCTTGCATTTGAAAAATGAAATTAAACCGCCTGTTCGAATAAAACTTCAGGTTAAGCGAATCGCAAACCCTGGCTGCACCGGCTTATTATTCTAGATATTGTCTGCTATTGACCCTGTTCTTCCTGTACAACAGTGCTGTAATAAATGCACGTCAAGGGTTTTCCCAAACCAGGTATCTTCGAAAGAAAGGGCAATTTAGCAAAATATAGCATTTTCAGAAATGGTTTTATCGTGACGGTTGTCTTCACCGTAGACTGTCCCACAAGTACTGGATTTATAGCGCTTGGAAATTGAGCGACTTGAGGAGAAGGTGGCACTTCCGCTACTCCCATATAGCCATTCCAGTTTTGCGACTGGATTACGGTGTAATTTGGCGTGACAAAGTTACCGCTTGGACCGTTTGCCTCGATGGGCGGGTGGCAGACAATTTCTCTGGCTTCTATCATGTTTAAATACATACCCGCACCGTAACCTACACCAAGCCAAAGCAAGTTGATCATCGGAAAAAACATGACAATCAGCAATAGAATCAAAGCTGGCGGTAACTCAGCTATCGTAGAACCCTTGCCCCTGGCTAGCATGTTATCCCTGTTCATCTTTCGTCTGATTTCGTCTGATTTTCAACGCTAGAGTGCTTTAAAAATAGAGTGCTTTAATCGGTGTAAGACTTTAATTGGTCAAATTGCCGGCAATTGCCGATAGAGCTTGACTGGCCCCATATCGGCTCATTGGTTTCACCTGGTTAGTATATAACTGAGGCACCGCTAACAATCGTACCCGGGAATCCACAGGTTAAATCGTGGCAGTATGCACCTGATGGCAAAGCAGCCGATTTAATCAAAACTGCTTTAAACTCACGAAAATCTCATGCTTAGCTCACGAAATCGCCAAATCTACAAAATAAAGTATTTGTAATCTCGTTAAATTAGGGAAGTCGGGCCCAGGCATCCGGTCAAGCAAACTTACTAACACCTAGAAAGCTGTTAATGCTTTCTTTTCATATACAGGGGTGGAGAAGATTATGAGCATACGCAAGAAATCTGGCAATGTCACAGCCTTTGCAGTAGGCTGCGTGATGATCCTGGTGATCATTGGACTGTTCGCCTACAAATTTACAACCATACTAGGTGGCGATGAACAAGTACAGCACGCATGCGATGCGGGCACACTTAACTTTGCCAGAGCAGCGCTGGTAATGCCGCAGGTGCCCTTGAGCGATCCGGCGATGATTCAGACAAGTTTTATGTCTGGTCTGCCTATGCCTTATAGCGATTTCTTTGCTTGTATAGGCGAAACCAGCGCGGACAACAGTCAGAGCGTAAATCTAAGTAACATCAATAGAATACTCGCTCAGGCTCTGATTGTCGCTGACACTGCCGAAACTCTAGGCACTCCTGAAGCTAAAAGTCATGCCGACGACGTAATCTGGGCAGCTGGCAACCTTGCTACTTATCTCAGGTATCAGCTTTGCCCTCTGGGTCTTATACCGCCTAACGCCACCGCCGGCTTAATATCTGCTTACGAGGGATCTTGGGCACCGGGACAAACCATGCCCCCACTGGGAACAAACAGCTCCTTGCAGCAAGCCTTCTCAAACCTTGCTCAGGACAACTCTTTAAATATGCTTTTGGGCAAATCCCCGCCTGCCCTGCAATTCAGTAGCGAGACGGTCTCCTGGGTGCCGGGAAGCGCCAGTATTTATGTAGACCCCAGTACGGTTTCAAGCCAAACTTATGCGAGCTTACCTATAAATTCCACAAGCCCGCTCAAACCCACTTTGGGCTACACGCCAGCAACTCCATTCACACCGAGTTATTTAAAAGGTTATCAGTTGGCTCCCCTACCGGGAATCAGTGTTAATAATTCGATAGCATTCGTAGCCGACCGTCCGCAGCAGAACACCAGTTTGGTTAGCCTCTCTGAATTCGACGCTAATGTTGGACCTCTAATCGGTCAGCTGAACGGCCAAGGGATTCTTGTGCAAAACCTGGCATATCTGCCACCGAACTCCTTCGAAATTACAAGTCAAACCCAAGCAAACACCAGCGCCCAGCTAAGTTCTCTGGCTTGCGCCGTGATTGGTAGCGTCAACAACGGAAACGTCGCCTGCATTCCCGCTGGCTATATCGCCATAAACAATTTGCCAGCAGCAGCGCCTTCTTCCTCCGCTGTAGTATCTAGCGGCGCCAGCGCAGATCTGTTCAACAGTACAGGCGCAGCTCCTTTTGCCACTTGGCTCAGTGCTCCAGTTTTATTGCCCAGCATAGGACAAACGGCCAGTCTATTTAACACCAGTCTTCCTGGGATGTTTGAGTGGCTAACCTTTGCGCAAAGCGAAGGATACACTGGTGCAAACGCTGAAACTGTCGACGGCAAAAAATATAACCCTACGCTGGATCCGCTTCGACTAAACAATGATAGGGCGTCCAATCATCAACCAACAGATGTTATTGATACAAGCATCAGGATTGCCACGACAAATGCTCCTGCTGCAGAACTGCGAGATTTGATGGCATTAGGCAAATCAAGCGACTACAATTATACTTTCAAGGCCAGCGATTTTAACCTAACCACCAAGTCGCAGTTAGAAACCTGTTTAGGTATAACGAAGGGCAACCCGACTAAAATACAACAGGAGTTGGATGAGCTGGTCGTAGGTACCACAGTAAATCCTAAATCAATTTTTCCAATGATGGATGAATCGATCAACGGCAAAGAACGGAAGTATATTGACGAAGCTATTGCCCCCATCCAAGCCTATTTAGGCAAAGACAACATAGGAGCAGTAGCTGCTAGTTTATTTCCCGACGGTCTCGATGTTGTCGCCAAGCTGAAGTTCGAGCTCATGGGAGCACGCGGCGGTGTTGCAAACGGTAACCCAAGTTACACGCTCAAACTGGTTGGCAATGCCCTTAGTACGGACAAGGGTTTGCAAGTAAAGGTTAACCAGTCGGGTATGCTCGTGGTTAAGGACTTATTTGAAAAGGATCCATACGCGACAACTAAAGCTGTTGACACACTCAATGCCTATCTGGTGCATCATTCGATTTGGGCTAACTATGATGCTAAAAATAATACCGAAGTAATTGAGACCCCGCAATATGCCTACTCGCCTGCCCCTTCTGACGCTCTGGGTGCGATAAACAAGGTACGCAATGGACCTGTTCACTATGACTTAACATCGACCTCTAACGGTGTAACAACCTCAACAGGCGACCACAGCTTCAACCCAAGTGATGGTACATTCAATAATTTCATAAACGCAATCTGGAAGCAATGCTTAAAAATTAAGCCGGGTGCTACCCAAAACGAGGTGTTACAAGCTTTAGGCTTCGGAGTTGATGGCAATGGACAAGTCTTTCTACCGACAAATAGCAGCGCACCTCAGGTTAAGCTCGGTGGTACTGCATACTTGTACGAGAATCCCACAACAGGACTGATAACCTGTGCCAGTTCTCTGCCCTATGTCAATCCTAACGCTCCTGCAGAAACGCCTGACGGTGGTGCAAATTCACAGCTCACATACAATACTGGCTGGGTGCTTGTCTCCGGCAGCGCTGGCGGCCATGACCCCAGTGGTATAGATCAAGAGTACAACTCCTTGATTAATACAAGCACAGATCTTGTCAGCAATCTGAATAATGGCGGTGCAAGTGACGATGCATACCATCTGGCCATGTGGGAAAAGGAAATAGATCCACAGGGTGTGGGAACGCCGAATGGACTGCAAATGCAGTACCAGGCTACTTTTACACCCAGTAGCGGCTATCATAATTTTCTTGGTGAAATTACAATTGTCGATCAAGTGAAAGACGTGCTCAACCAGGGCGGTGTATCCTTCACCAATCCTAACTGATTGACCGAAAGAGCACTAGCCCGAGTTTCTCTAACTCTTGGCTACAACATAATCGCATACATGACAGCAGAATAATCAGCACCTGTGGGTGATTATGTTGTCTTGCTTACGTTTCACAAAACCTGCACAACGATCTCACAATAATCTGCGATTTGGCACTTAGACTATAGCTATCTTATACTAGGGAACCAAGCTCAATGTCTGGAACAATCACTTTAAACTCATTCAGCAATCTTTGTTGGTAAGGAGCTCATCCATGAATAACGGACGCAAAACCCATGGCAATATTACAGCCTTCTCCGTCGGCTGCGTGATTTTGCTCGTCATTATCGGTGTTTTTGCTTACAAACTCACCATGCTAATGAGCGGTGAAAGCGAATTGCAACATTGTTGCGACTCGGGAACTCTCAATGTTGCCAGAACAGCTATTGTCACCCCAGAGTTGCCTTTGAACGATCCTAGCTTGAAGACACAGGGCAACTATAATCCCCCCTTCGTGGTGGGCACCAGTCCTATTACTGGCAGACTTCTTCCATATACAGACTACTTTGCTTGCATTGGGGCGGCATCTCCTTATGATAATAGCAAGGGTGCCAGTCTGCTTAATATTAATAGGATACTAGCCCAAGCCTACATAATAAGTGACAACGCCCAAGTAGAAAACACTACCACCGCCATCACGAACGCTGAGGATGAGCTTATGGCGGCACATGCGATCTCTTATGTTCTTAGAAATAACCTGTTAACGAATGCGCCCAGCGATCTGCAAAGTGCCTTCAGTAATTTGGGTTCAAGTAATCCTTTGAACATGCTCAACGATCAGGGTTCTGCTCTTACGTTTAACAAATTATCTTGTTCCTGGACAGATTTTGGCGGCAGCTCAAGTGTCTACTTCGACAAAAATACTCTGTCAAATGCAGGCTATAAGAACCTTGCCTTGAACAGTACCAGTCCGCTCAGGCCTACTCTGAGCTATACCCCCACAGCTCCATTTACCCCATACTATGTCAAAGGTTATGTACCGGTGCCTGCCAATGGTACGGACTCCGTAGCATTTCTGGTCGACAGACCTCAACAAACTCCCAGCCTGGTTAGCCTAACGTCCTTTGAGGCCGGCCAAACACCTCCGTTAGGTACACTCGACTCTAACGGATCCCTTGAACCAGCCCAAGATCTCGCCTATTGCCCGCCCAATACCTTCCAAGTGACAACCAGCGCCACTCAAAATTCTAGTTCTAGCTCTGGCGCTACCTCTATCCCTAGCTCTAGCGCAGCCAGTTCTGCCGCAAGTTCAACCAACACCAGCGCCCAACCAAAAGGCTCGACTGTTGTAAGCTCGGGCAGCGGAACCCAGTCAAACATTACGCTCAGCACTCTAGCTTGTGCCGTGATCGGCGCTGTCAGCAATGGTACAGTTGCCAGCGTGCCAGCTGGCTATATCAAGGTCCAGAATTGGCCAGCAATGCCCACTCCAGATAACAACGTTTATGACTCTGCCAACAATGACGTTTTCGATGACGATGCTGCATGGCCTTATGCTATTTGGATCTCTCCACCAGTGCAGCTTGCTTCAAGCACAACATGCCTCTTCTCCGCCAATCTTGATTCTCTCAGCGAATGGTTCCGCTGGGCCAACTCATCCAGCAAGACAGGAGCCTATGGAAAAGATGACAACCTGGATCCGCTGACAGCTTATGGTCAGAGCATAACGCAATTTGGATTAACAGGAGTCCCCTCTCCTAGAATTAAAAGGGCTGATAATGGCAAATCGGCCACAGTCAAAGAGCTATTGGCACTGTCAGGTGCTAGTAACGGACAAAGTCCTCCTAACTCCTGGAGCTTTGACGCATCTGGTTTTAGCCTGACTTCGCAATCGCAAGTTGTAGATTTCCTCGCCTTTAATCAAGGTACCGGAGACGCTCAAGAAAAATCATTGCCCGGAGAATGGGACAGACTTGTCACAAAAGTGGGCAAGGGCGACTTCTTGATCAATGGTGGCGCAATGTTCCCCATGTTTGATCAAGCATTAGATGGCACCGAGCCAGCTTACATAACAGCCGTTGTTCCAGAAATTGCTGCACAGATGGACCGAAGGAAGATCAAGAGTGTTGAATACTCACTCTTCCCAGATGGTTGTGACATTATCGCTTGGGCCAAATTGGGCATCATTTTGGACAGAGCCAAGTACAAGTATGAAGATACCTTCTACATGCCTGCGCCTGCCGGTCAAGGACTTGACGATCTGCAAGGTTTTAATTTCAACTATTACAGAAGCGGCAAACTCTATATTCCTAATCGCTTCGGCATTAGTCCGTACTCGAGTGATCCTAAAGCCAAATATGCTTACATTCAGCATCATGCCGTCTACAGCGCTTCTGAATCTGGCAAAGAAGTAGTTTCAGCGCAGAAGTACGCTGTCGCCGGCACTCCCTGGCAAAATCTTCAGGATATTGCCTCGGCTCTTAATGGACCAGTTCCTTACAACAACCGCGGTGCTGGTTCAACCAATAATGGTGTTTGCAATCTCAACGGCAGCGGCGACCATAGCCCAGATATGACTCAGAGTCAAATCAGTACCCTGTTAAATGCGGTCTGGCAACGTTGCCAGCAAATTAAACCAGGCTGTGCTCTGTCCGAGGTCACTAACGCTCTCAACAGTAGCTCCCTTGGCTTGAATCAAACAGGTTGGTTGTATCTAAATCAGAGTACCAATACCCTTACGTTTGCAAATACTCTATCGTATGCAGATACAAACTTACTTCCTGATGATGAAGCTAACCAAGCCGCTTGGGTTGTAGCGAGAACCGGCTACATCACTCTTGCCTCTTACGGTGGTCAAACAGATTCCGACCTTAGTGCCAATTCGTTGATTAACACGACAGTGGACGGCACTAAAGATGCCGTACGTAGCGACGCCAATTTCCACAAAGCAGCTTGGAAGTGGACGCAAGGAGCTCTACAATATCAAGACGAAGCCGTCTTTCATAAATGCTCCGGCTATCATAATATGCTCGGTGAGCTGGACTTCGTCACTGATATGAGAAACATCAATATCAGCCCCAGTGGTGCTATGAAAGACAACGGTGCCTCAATATTCTTAAGCTGGCCTAACTAATTCATCCTACGTGCCAACTGTTTTGGGATTAACCCATAACTAACTACCTATCTATCTCACGAATAGCTCACCGGAGTTTGATAAACGTGTAAACATCATCTGTTGCAGTGGTTATTGCAGGAAGCAAGATATGGGTAACGATAAACCTCAAAAAGCTGAAGCGCCATCGCAAGTAGGTGAGCTAGCGCGGGAAGCCAGAACGAATCTTTGTTCGGAATGGCTGGGGACACCCGAAACAAGCCAGGCAGCAAAAGGTAAAAGTGGTTCTCCAGAGGCAAGTGCGGCAGCTGCAGCAGCCGAGCAATATCCACCTCTACCGCTAACTACGACGGAAAAGACTCGTTATGGGCATGAAATAACCCGATATAGAGATGAGAAGGATAATAAATATGAGGATAAACAGTACTATAGCAGTCACTTAAGTAAACGGACTATAACATCTGCCGATGGTAACAAAACACAGGTGGAGTTCTATTCTAAGGATACGGATCCAACTACCGGTGAAACATGCAAACGTTTGCAGGAGATTCATAATTCATTTATTGATGCAAATGGAGAAGAAACTCGCTTCATCCGAGAGTTTGACAGAGCTGGACAGATAACGCACGCTCTGCTCCATAATCCTGATGGCACTGGAACTAATGAGCATTTTGAAGGCGGCATGCTCGTTAAGGGAGTTAGCCATAAAGATCGCACTAGAGTAGCTGGCAAGGAGGTCACCACTGGAGAAGCTAAACTTGCTTATGATGACAAAGGGCTAGTCCGCCGCAACCCCAACACAGGCGAGTTTTTGTATCATTTTACAGGTGACTACAAAGGCATTTACCTACAGCCGTCATCTACCAATGCGTATAACGATAAGTGGTACTGGCCCTTCTGAGCCCTGTTCAAGCAGATATTATCTTAACAGTACTGAATCACCTATACCTGAAGCTATTTCGCGGCGACTCTATAATAGTTCACGGCGTGCGGAGTCAGCGCTTAACTTAAAAGGAATTGCACTGCATAAGGCGGCGTCCCCCTTACGTTGTGCAGACGTCTATGTGGTTACCACAGCCTGCCTGTTCTACTTGAATGGTCGTATGATGCAAGTCGAATTGATCCTTAAGTACTTTAGTCAATTGATCCAACACTGGCTCAGCGACCGCCTTCTCGTCAATTCGCACATGCCCTGACATAGCGTCGAGTCCGGAGGTAATGGTCCAAACATGTATATGATGCACTTCTAGAACGCCTTCTACTGCCAACATTGCATTGCGCAGTTCGGTTAAATCAACGTGAGCAGGTGTCCCTTCCATAAGAATGTTAGTACACTCGCTCAAAAGAAGCCAGGTTCTTGGCAGAATCAATATGCCGATAAGACCGCTAATAAGAGGATCTACTGCATACCAGTGAGTAAAGAATATAACCACACTACTCACCATTACACCGAAAGTGACCAGCGAATCACCCAGTATTTCCAGATAGGCTGCACGAATATTAATAGAATCGCCATTGGACTCTTTAAGGAGGCTCAAAGAACTTAGATTTACAGCAAAACCTAAGAGAGAAACAAAAAACACTGGAATACTAGCTACAGCAGGTGGTTGCCTGAATCGTTGGTATGCTTCAAAAAGTATAGCCAGCGAGATACCAACCAGCAGCAAGGCATTGAGAAAGCCTGCCAGAATTTCCATACGATAATAGCCATAAGTCTTCTCCGAGGTAGCCGGCTTGCTGGCAAACCAGATGGCAATCAAAGCAAGACTTAACGCCCCAACGTCTGTGAGCATATGCCCGGCATCGGCTAGAAGAGCCAGGCTGTGAGAGCAAACTGCGGTGATCAGCTCAATTAGCATATAAGCGCTGGTCATGGCAAGAATAATAAGCATGCGCGAGCGACTCTGCTTGCGTTTCGTCTTTAAATCATGAAAATGGCCAGTGCTCATTTCGTTGAATATAACCTGACTAAAGTCGTCTCATCCCGCACAGAGATATCTCGCCAGTCACTCGTGTTGTACGGAGAGAAAAACATGATATCACCCCGGCTATTGCTGTGTCCGGCCAAGCCTAAGACATGTCCTACTTCGTGCAGAGCCACCCCATTCATTTGGTCCTCAGTCAGTGCTTGCTTTGAGGAGGGAGATATTACCAGAATCTCAATTTCGCCTCTTGCCAAACCGGATTGGCCGCCATACAACCTGGTTTCGGCAGGCTCACCTTCGGCACTAAATTTAGATATGTTATCAGTCCAAGTACAAATAATATCTGCCTGCGCGCGCTGTCTGGCAAAGTTAATGCCAATAAGACCCTGAGACCTGCTCGCCCACTCTAGAAAGGCTGCCTTTAATATCGCCGCATATACTTTATTATATGCTTCAAGAGAGCAATTCTCATCGATGAATACTCTTAAAGGCATCTGCTGAGCAGCCCAACGAATCAGTCCATGCCGTGTCACCTCTTGATAGTAATCTGCCTGACTAGCCATAGGCTGGGCAGCAGTGCCGATTGCTGGAGTAACCATAGCGTTGTTGCTATTTGCCGATGCATTGGAGGAAGTCGCCGGCACATCGGTCTGAGAATAATTCGCCGATCTTTGTCGACTGAGAAGGGCAAGCAGACCGCCTGCTCTTTGGGCATCGTTATCCTGGGGAAAGCGCCTTACGAATTCCGAGTAAGTGCTGATTGCTTGGTCTGTATCACCTGTTGCCTGGTAAACTCCTGCCAAAGTCAGCCAAGCATCCGCCAGTCGCGGGTCCAAACGTATTGCCTGTTTCAACTGATCGCTGCCTTCGGAGGTTCTACCTAATTTTAAGAGCGCCAGTCCCCACTGATAGTGTCCCTTGGCCGAATCGGGATTGATGGCGCACAGACGCTCAAACTTTACCGCCGCTTCTTCGTTGTGGTTGCTCCTAAGTAGAGCTGTCCCTTGTTGCAGAAGCAAGTGCGGATCTGAGTTAACTTGTCTGGAATAAACAAAATCTTGCGACGTTTGTGCCAAAACACCACTGTCTGCTACCGCCCAGATAACGGCAAGCGAGCCAGTCTGAAGAAATAGCCTCGTCCATAACTCTTTGCGATTTATGGACATCTCCCTAGCATCTCATTATTTAGGCGCGCCGTTCGCTTAGATTATTTAACACGCTGCTGGCGTTTTTGCTTCGGCTTCATCCAAGCAAGCAATGCCGGGCAACTCGATACCTTCAAGAAATTCTAGCGATGCACCACCACCAGTACTGACATGGGTCATATCTGAATCAGGGATGTTCTTAGCCTTCAAAGCTGAGACTGAATCGCCACCCCCAACAATAGTTTTGACACCGCTGCCAGTCAACTTGACTAACTCGTCGATCAATGCGTAAGTTCCTTTCTCAAAACCGCTGACTTCAAAGACACCCAAAGGGCCGTTCCAGAGTATAGTTTTGCAATTCTTCAGCAAAGACAATATCTCAGACATGCTTTCAGGCCCAAGATCCAAACCCATCATATCGGCTGGAATTTCATTGGCCTTAACGCATATCTTTTCGGCATCTGGCTTAATTTCTCTGGCGCAAATAAAATCAACCGGCAAAACTAAACTGACACCTTTGGCTTTCGCCTTAGCTTCCAGCTTACGACAGTAATCCAGCTGGTCATCTTCTACCAGTGATTTGCCGATTTCTAAGCCGCGCGCTTTGAGAAAGCTAAAAACCATAGCGCCGCCGATAATAATTACATCTGCGCGTGTCAGCAAATGGTCTAGTACGCCCATCTTAGAGGAAACCTTTGCTCCACCGACGATCGTAGCGAAAGGTCGGGAAGGATTATTCAAAGTCTCCGATAACATCTTGATTTCGCGCTCAAGCAACATCCCAGCCAGGGCCGGTCTTAAAAAATGCGTCACTCCCTCAGTACTGGCATGGGCCCGGTGAGATGTACCAAAGGCATCATCTACATAAACATCACCCAACTCGGCAAGCTTCTTGGCGAACTGAGGATCGTTCTTTTCTTCTTCCGCATAAAAGCGCAAATTTTCCAGCAAACAAACGTCACCTGCATTTAGTTGACTAATAGCCGTGACCGCAGGTTCACCTGTGCAGTCTTCAGCAAAAATTACTTTGCCTGAACCAGTTTTAGCCAAGAGCTCGGTCAACCTTTTTGCTACTGGTTTTAGCGTCCACTTCTCGGATTTGCCTTTCGGTCGTCCAAGATGGGACATCAAGATAACCTTAGCCTCAGCCTGTCTAAGAAAATCGATTGTCGGCAGGGCGGCTTTAATTCTCGTATCATCGCTGATTGAGCCGTCTTCATTTTGAGGAACGTTAAAATCCACTCGCATCAAGACGCGCTTGCCTTGAAAGAAATCCTTCCCTGCCTGAACAATCGTTTTTTTCATGCTTAGACTTTCACCGCCATTTTGCTAGCTACCATTCGAGCCAGATCAATCAAGCGATTGCTGTAACCCCATTCGTTGTCGTACCAAGCAAGTACCTTAAGCATGCGCTTCTCAACTACCATGGTCAATTCAGAATCAACTATGGATGAGAACTTATTGCCTTTGAAATCTACGGACACAAGCGGTTCATCGCTTACGGCTAGAATGTTTTTCATTGGTCCGCCGGCAGCTTCTTTCAAAGCAGCGTTAACGGCTTCTACTGTCACATCTTTCTTAGTAGTGACAACCAGATCAACAATGCTAACGTTCGGGGTGGGGACACGTATGGCAAAGCCATTGAGCTTACCTTTGAGGGTAGGACATACTAGCCCTATTGCCTTGGCAGCGCCTGTGCTGGCCGGGATCAGCGATTGTCCGGCAGCTCTAGAACGTCTCAGGTCTGCGTGAGAGGTATCAAGAAGTCTTTGATCTAGCGTATAGCTATGAATAGTCGTCATTAAGCCAGACTCTATGCCAAAAGTATCATCTATCACTTTAGCTACAGGTGCCAAACAGTTGGTTGTGCAGCTGGCGTTGGAGATAATGTTGTGCTTTTCGGGATCATAAAGCTTGTCATTGACGCCCAGAACAACGGTGATGTCTTCGCCTTTGGCTGGAGCGGAAATCAAGACTTTCTTAGCACCAGCGGTTATGTGACCTTTGGCTTTCTCGGCATCGGTAAAGACGCCGCTACACTCCAAAACCATGTCAATCTTATTCTTAGCCCAAGGACAGCTGGCGGGCTCGCGCTCCCGGAAAAACTGGATAGTCTTACCATCCACCACTAATGAATCTTGCGTGTGGCTGACTTCGTAAGGCAATTCCCCAAGAATTGAGTCGTACTTGAGCAAATAAGCAGACTGCTTAAGATCCTGCAGGGGATCGTTAATAGCTACGATTTCCACATCTTTACTAGGGTTGGCAAGATATGCTCTAAAAGCATTGCGTCCTATTCTGCCAAAACCGTTTATTGCAACTTTAACCATAATGAGCTTTTTGACCTCTTCTACGTAAACTATTTTCTTAAGCGCTCCGGCGGCTTCGCTACGCTTGCCTTCTCCGCGCTTGCCTCGCTCGTTTCGCCCGCCTCTTCGGCGCGCTCCATTCGCTCAGATTTCCGCCAATTTCTTTAAGAGCATATTATGAAATGCACATATCCAGCTTAGTTTTTACCTGACTTTAATTGATTGCTTGTCAAATTCTTAATATTTCTCTAGCGATTTAGTCGCCAAAACCCTTATCGTGGTTAGATTAGAGGGTGTTTTTCTCTGTTAGAGAGTAACAAAATAGTTCGTCATATTTGGTAAGCTAGTGTCAGTCCTTAGATTTTAGTAAACCATTATTGGACGAGAATTAGTGAGGTTTCCAGATGCGCGAGCAAGTAGAAGTAGTTTTAGAAAAAATTCGCCCCATGCTTATGATGGACGGCGGCAACATCGAGCTCGTTGATGTCAAAGATGGCGAAGTTTTTGTACATTTAGTGGGCGCCTGCGGTATGTGCCCAAGCTCAACAATGACATTAAAAATGGGCGTCGAACGCGCCATTAAAGAAGCAATCCCAAGCATTCAGCGCGTAGTCTCAGTCTAGACGCGTCAGGATACAGTTCCGATTATGCCGGATCAGAAAGAACAGCGCATTCAAGAGCTTGTTCTTCAACTTGGCGCGGCGAGTTCTGTTGACTGGCAGAACCGCGGAAAGAACACAGTTGGTGTTTCATCCCTATTGTCGCCCTACTCATGACAATAGTAGGCTTTTATGAAGACAAATGGGGGATATGTCTAATAAAGCACAAATTTAGCACTCTCTTTGGTGGTAATCGATGCTAAAACGACACCGCCCATTACCACTGTGGATGCACTCGTTATGATGCGAGAAAAGGCCTTTTATTTATAAGGAACCTAGGTTGGACATAAGAACATGTAAGGAAACCGATATCGCCACGGTTCGGCATTTTGTCAGTTTATGCAAGCCTCTTGGGGTTCACACCGGTTATACCTATTGGATGCTCTTCCGCTTTTTTGGCGAATCTTGCTTTGTTATGGAAGAAAATGGCAAAGCTGTTGGCTATATCTCCGGCATGAAGAGTGACACGTTCCCTTATGTATTCTTCGTCTGGCAAATTGGCGTTGCCCAAGAATGTCGCGGCAAGGGCTATTCTTATCTCTTGCTGGAAAAGGCTGCAACAGCAGCAAAACAATTGGGCTGTACAGCGCTCCAATTTACAATTGAACCGGATAATGAGGCGAGCTTAGGTGCATTTCGTGGGTTTGCTCAAAAAAAGAATTTAAAAATTCATGCCCTAGAAACAATTCACTACCCGCACAGCGTCAGAGAAACCATTGAGGAAGAGACCATTTACGAAATCGCGATTTGATTGATTTTCACAGTCATCGCTGCCGATCAATCACTTAGACAGCGTCCTTTTATCACCTATTGAGCTGTTAGACTAAGCTGCAGCACACAAGCCATTTCACAGCAAATAAAGTGTCTTAGCGACAAATTTAGTGAGCACCATTGTCGGGATGCTTTATGTCTTCCTCAGTAATTTTTAAAACCGAGTGCAAGACCTTACACAAAGAATCAACTCGATCAGAAATGGCTAGCACAGATCGATCTATTGCCGCCATGTCGTATGGCTGGCGACCTAATTCCTTCTCCATAGGGATGATCAGATTCCTCATTTGCGCAATATCACTTTTTATCGTAGTCAATTCCGTTTGCAAATTACTCTCAGGTGGCTGACTGGCAGATATGGTTGAGTCTTCTTCAATTACCATATTGAAAAGTACAGCGCTTTGTTGGGCGAAATGATCCATATATTTCCTGCGGGGCGGCAAATAACCGGGAAATGCAATAGTCGGCAGGGTAGGCATTACCATAACCCCGACCACATCTTCTGGAATCGAGACATAATTCTGCCGCGTTATTTCATAAACTATTGAGCGAATACTATTTCTGAAATGATGTACTGAACCAACTAAGTCTTTGAGTTGGTGTTTGAGCACCTCGTCAGTTTCCTTGTTAGTTGGCGACTCCTCTGTCTTAGGTATGTCCGCCGGAATGCCGCTTTCCAGAGAATCGATGGCTCGGGCTGGAGAGACAGCGAACAACAGCGTTATTATCAGGCTGACAACGAATTTGCTCATAGCAATTAGCTCTCCTTCGGTGAAACACTTTAACCTTACTATAGTAGCGTCTGCTCGATCATCAAGAGTCGCCCTCAAAAACGCAATTACTAATACCCTAACACCAAAACGCTGAACTACTGACTGTTCGACGGACCAGCATATTCTTGTGCTTGCAGCATTATGCATACGAGCGAAAGTTAAAACCAAGGTCTCAAGATAAAAGATCCGTTGGAGAAAGCAGAAATAACTCTAACCTACTGAAGAGTGCCGTTAGCGCTAGCCCTGTCAACCAATCGGTGAATCCGTCTGCCTGCCGCAGCACAGAGAAACAGCACGAGGTATTTTCCTATCTTAGATGCACAGCCTGCGAATTATTTAATCAAAGAGAAAGAGATCACCTAGCAGGGAATAGATAACTTACCTTTTGATCTCGGGTAATTCAAAAGATCTAGTTCGCGAAAAATCGTCTCTTCCCAAAAGGCAACGATTATATTGAACACCTCTTGATGCACTTGATAAACCTCGTGCCGGTGGCGCCACTCTTGGCACCGACAACTGTGCAGAAAAAATGATACATGTCATGCCGCATGATTAGCGATTTTTGTTAATCGTAGCCGGCTGATAATGTTGATTCTATGACTTCGCCTGCTTTCTTGAATACCACCGTATTAGGTGCATAGAATTATTGAAACTCAGTTTTAATCTTCGTCTGGACACACTCTAAACACAGATCAATTAAACTACCCCCAACGTTGGGGAACAGAACTCAAGGAGGATACACAGAATGGCGAATTCTAGTCGCTTGAAGCTGGCATTTTTGACAGCACTGGTTTTTCTAATCAGCAATTTTTCCATGCCGGCGCTATCGGCAGAGACAGAATTGCAAGGTATCCGCAGCTCATTTTTTGATTTCGTTGACGACCCTTGGAAGCATATCGGTCATGAAGAAGAATCAGCTCGATTCTATCCGGACGGTCTTTTGGTTTTGGATAATGGCATTATCAAGGCGTATGGCAGCTATGATGAGATTGCCCCGAAATATCCTGGTCTGGCGATTACAAACTTACCTGGCCGAATAATTGTGCCCGGCTTTATCGATGGACACATTCACTTTCCCCAAACTCGCGTTTTAGGTGCCTATGGCTTGCAGCTTTTGCCATGGCTAAAGGAATGGATCTTCCCAGAAGAAATGAAGTACAAAGATACTGGTTATGCCAAAGAAGGCGTCAAGCACTACTTTGACAATCTGCTCGCTGGTGGCACCACCACTGTGCAAGATTTTGGCGTCGCCTTTCGCCCAGCAGTTGAAGTCTACTTTGACGAAGCCAGTCGTCGCAATATGCGTGTGATTTGTGGATTGTGTGGGATGGACCGAGGTGGCCCGGCTGATTTCTTAACACCGCCTGATCAATTCTATGCAGATAGTAAAGCGCTAATTGAGAAGTATCACCGCCACGGTAGAAACCTCTTCGCAATCACCCCACGTTTTGCTTATGGTGATTCTCCGGAACTTTTGGCCAAGTGCGCAATGCTTCATAAAGAATATCCAGACTGCTGGATAAACACTCACGTTTCTGAGAATCCAACCGAGACAACAAATGCCGCTAAACTGCATGAGTGTCCAGATTACCTTGCCTGTTATGAAAAATACGGACTTGTTGGACCGAAGTTTACCGCCGGACACGGTGTCTGGTTGTCTGATTCGGAAATGAAACGCTTAGCGAAAGCTGGTGCTTCAGCTGCCTTCTGTCCTAACTCAAACACTTTCTTGGGCAGCGGTCTCTTTCGCTTAGGGCGGGCAACTGATCCTAACAATCGAGTTCGCCTTACCTTTGGCACTGACGTGGGCGGCGGCAACAACTTCTGTATGCTCAACGTTCTTGATCAAGCCTACAAAGTTGGCATGTGCAACAACACTATGCTAGATGGAAGTGTTGATCCTCGTTGGCATAATGAAGCAGAAGCCGAGCGTAATAAGTTAAATGCCTATCGCGCATTTTACTCGTTAACGTTAGGGGGAGCTCAAGGTCTCTACCTTGATGATCTAATCGGCAACTTCACACCTGGAAAAGAAGCGGACTTCGTTGTTCTTGATTGGAATGGCGGACCGCTGGCAACCAAATGGCACCAATCTCTCATTTGTGACAAACCAACCACAATGAAGGATGCTGAGCAATTGCTCTTCGGCGTAATGGCCGTAGGTGATGAGCGTGCTGTTGACGAAACCTGGGTAATGGGACGTCGGCTCTACAAAAAGGGCTCTGAAGAATCCATTGCCGACAGAATAAGCGCTAAGTAATCGACAACACACAAGGGGATTCCGGGACATGACGAATGATAAAAGCAAAGATCTGGAAAGTAACGACCAGGTCTGTGAACTAAGTTCTCATGCAACTGGAATCCTCAGTCGTCGATTCTTTTTATCAAGAGGGCTGGCTTCTGCCGGCTCTCTTTTTTTAGCGACCAATCTTAATACATTGCCGCTGTGGGCCAAACAAATTGAAAAGGCCAAAATAAATGCCGAAGCGCTTAAAACTGCATTCAAATTTAAAGGCGACGTTCTCACACCTGCACATGCTGATTTTAAAAAGGTCGCCTTCGGTCGACAATGGAATAAACTTCTCCCTAATCGTTTACCACAGTTAATCGCTTGTGTTGTCGATGAGCAAGATGTCGTGGCTGCCGTCAAATTTGCTCGGGCTAATAAGTTGAAAGTTTCTGTGCGAGGCGGTGGACACAATTGGTGTGCACCTGCCCTTCGCAATAATGGCATTCTTATCGATCTCGCTAATCTGAACAAAGTAATTTCTATTGACGCAGAGGCCCGCAAAGCAGTACTTCAGCCAATCATCAGCAATCGCGAAGTGCAAGCGTATCTCAAGCCTTATAACTTAGCCTTCCCGAGTGGACACTGCCCACCGGTCAAGATTAGTGGATATCTTCTCGGTGGTGGTATGTCTTGGAATCAAGGAGTTTGGGGACATGGTACCGAAAGTGTAGAAGCAGTCGAGCTTGTCACTCCAGATGGCGAGATGATTACTGCTAGCGCCGATCAGAATCAAGACTATTACTGGGCTTCTCGCGGAGCTGGTCCAGGTTTTTTCGGCGTGGCTGTCCGTTACCACTTAAAATTGTATGCCTTGCCTCAAGCTATTTCTGCTAGTGTTTATTACTATCCATACGAAAACTTGGTTGAGGTAGCAGAGTGGCTTGGGCCTTTGGCCAAACAGCTACCTAGTATGGTTGAACTGAGTATTTTTGTTCTGGAAGCTCCGAAAGAATTAGCAGAAAAATGTCAGTCCAGTGCCGGCAAAGTCTGCATGGTGACAGCAACCGTTTTTGCAGATAACAAAGATAACGCTAGAGAAGCTCTTGCGCCGTTGGATTCTTGCCCAATACTCGATAAGTGTTTATCCAAATCCATCGCCCAACCGACAGACTTCGAAGCCTTATTTGATGCCTCCGGCGCTCTTTGGCCTGGGGATTTACGTAACAATGTTGATGCCGCATTTTCAAACGCACCCGTGGCGGATTTGCTCAAAGCCGTTGATCAGCATTTGCTCAAGACACCCTCGAAAAAATCGATTGTGATGTTCGCGGTTTTCACGGGCAAGGATGTTCCGGCACCACTGCAAGATACATGCTTCTCCATGACTTCGAAGTTATATGGCGGACCTTGGACAATGTGGGATACTCCTGAAGAAGACAAAGCAAACATCGCCTGGCACGCTAAGTGCATAGAACTACTAAAGCCAATGCTGAGCGGGCATTATGTCTCCGAGTCAGATACAGTTAAGCATCCCGAATACGCCAGGGCCGCTTTTAAAGAAGCCAACTGGAATCGCCTGGCAGAGCTGCGCAAGAAATACGACCCAGATGGCGTCTTCTTCAACTTTACGGAAGGGCTGACTTAGGGCGCATGCAATGCGCCCATACAATCGCAAGAATTGATCTTTAAACCACTATTCGTTAGTTTGCGATCAATATACTAGTTTATATCGGTAGCGCGCAATAAATCTAAAAGCTCGCCGTCTAGCCCTTGTACTGTCCATTGTGTATCAAATAACATGCGAATTCGTGTAGATATGAGTCCGATATTTTCTCTGTACTTTTGCGCTTGAGGTTGCAGCGCAGACAGTTTTTCCAAATTCTTTTCATTGGTTGAGCGTAAGTGTTGTCCTTTTTTCCAACCGTCGATG
>Ga0206820_1013_pt1 | contig 70572 bp, 70 predicted proteins | sample Alteio_BWOrgCont_84_FD_152857 | JGI IMG/M metagenome (GOLD analysis project Ga0206820, IMG submission 152857) | Enriched cells from forest soil in Barre Woods Harvard Forest LTER site, Petersham, Massachusetts, United States -... | ecosystem: Environmental > Terrestrial > Soil > Temperate forest >...
TAACGATCCGGTAAGTGATTCTTCGGGAGAGGCATTTTATCTCCGGGATGAGGAGAATGGACATTTCTGGTCCACGACACTTCTTCCTGCAGGAGGTCGATCAACGTATACCGTCCGTCATGGATTTGGGTACAGTGTTTTTGAGCATGTGGAAGACGGTATCTATTCGGAAATGCTGGTCTATGTAGATATTGCATCCGCTATTAAATTCACCGTGTTAAAAATACGTAATCAGTCGGGAAGGTCTCGTAAACTCAGTGCTACCGGCTATACAGAATGGGTCCTTGGGACTAATCGGATGAAAACAGCTATGTATATCCATACCGAAATTGATCCGGATAGCGGGGCTCTTTTTGCAAAAAATTCCTACAATACTGAATTTTCCAACCGGGTTGCTTTCTTTGATGTGGATTATTTTAAAAGAACATTTACGGCTGATCGTACTGAATTTATCGGACGTAACGGTACGCTGCAAAATCCGGATGCCATGTCCAGAATAAAACTCTCCGGAAGGATGGGCTTGGCCCTGGATCCCTGTGCAGCTATCCAGGTTCCATTTGTCCTGGCAGATGGTGAAGACTATGAACTTGTTTTTCGATTGGGTGCAGGAAAAGATCCGGGGGATGCAAGTGCCATCGCCCGTCAATTCAGAGGGAGCGCTGCCGCGTATGAATCATTTGAGAAGGTAAAAAAATACTGGAAACATGCACTTGGAGCTTTACAGGTAGAAACTCCCGATGCAGCCGTTAATATTATTACCAATGGTTGGCTCACTTATCAAACGCTTTCGTCCCGGCTTTGGGGACGGAGCGGTTATTACCAATCGGGAGGCGCCTTTGGATTCAGAGACCAGCTGCAGGATGTGGTATCACTTCTTTATGCCGGACCTCAGTTTGCGCGGGAACAAATTTTACTTTGTGCATCACGTCAGTTTAAAGAAGGTGATGTACAGCATTGGTGGCACCCCCCGGCCGGTCAGGGGGTCCGGACCCGGTGTTCCGATGATTTTTTGTGGCTGCCACTGGTCACTTCGCTTTATATTTCACATACCGGTGATTTGTCTGTACTGGAGGAATCTGTATCCTTTCTGAATGGTCGCCAACTGAACCCCGGCGAAGAATCCTATTATGATCTTCCTATTCTATCGGATAAATCTGCTAAACTATACGATCACTGTGTTCAGGCTATCAGACATGGATTTAATTATGGGGAACATGGATTACCTTTAATCGGTACAGGTGACTGGAATGACGGTTATGATAAAGTAGGCAAGGACGGTAAAGGAGAAAGTGTCTGGATGGCATTTTTTCTTTACGAAATACTGATCCGATTTGGGGCGATCGCTGATTTACATAAGGACTCGGTATTTGCGGAGGAATGCAAAAAAGAAGCACAGAAGTTAAAAGGCAATATTGATCAACATGCCTGGGATGGAGCTTGGTACAAGCGTGCCTGGTTTGATAACGGGACACCACTGGGATCTTCCCTCAATGAGGAATGCAGGATTGATTCCATTGCTCAAAGCTGGTCCGTTTTATCAGGAGGAGGAACTGTTGAACATATGCATGCTGCGATGGAGGCATCGTATAAAATGCTGGTTCAAAAAGATACCAGAGTCATTCAATTATTAGAACCGGCATTTGACAAATCAGACCTGGCTCCGGGTTATATAAAAGGATATGTGCCGGGAGTAAGAGAGAACGGTGGGCAATATACACATGCCGCTATCTGGATGATTATGGCTTTTGCTAAATTGAGAAATCCTGAACGGGTATGGGAGTTGTTGGACATGATCAATCCGATCAATCACAGCAACACCGCCGAAAAAATTGCTGTTTATAAAGTGGAACCTTATGTTTTGGCGGCGGATGTATATGCTCGTATACCACATGCCGGCCGTGGCGGATGGACCTGGTATACCGGTTCTGCGGGCTGGATGTACCGGCTTATTATTGAATCCTTTCTGGGTCTGCAACAGCAAGCAAATGAAATAAAAATTGTTCCTTGTGTTCCTAAAAACTGGGAATCATTTAAAATACATTACCGGTACAGGAACACCGTTTATCATTTTGTCGTCACCCAAAAAAGTGGTACAGAAGAAATGCGTGTGGCCATTGATGGAATAGATCAAATGGATAAAGTGATTAAACTGACAGATGATGGTGTTGACCACACAGTTCAAATTCAAATGTTTTGGAAGAGTTAAGAAAGACAGAATAAAAAAGCTGGCCTTTTTGCTATTGCTTCTTTTTGCCGTATTTTTGTTCCATGGAGGAATTGTACAAGAAACTTTTGGATGGTAACAAGGAATGGGTTGCCAAAAAATTAGCGGAAGATCCTCTCTTTTTCGAAAAATTAGTAAAAGGTCAGGCCCCCCCTCTTTTATGGATAGGCTGCTCGGACAGCCGGGTTCCTGCCAATGAAATTATCAACGCTCAACCTGGAGAAGTGTTTGTTCACCGGAACCTGGCCAATATGGTGGTTCATGCGGACATGAATATGCTGAGTGTACTTGATTATGCGGTTCGGATTTTAAAAGTAAAGCATGTTATAGTTTGCGGACATTATGGATGCGGAGGCGTTGCCGCTGCTATGAGCAATAAACAGTATGGTTTTATTGATAACTGGCTCCGGAATATTAAAGATGTCTACCGTTTGCATCAGAAAGAACTGGATGAGCTAAAGGACGAACAGCAGCGGTCGAGAAGGTTTGTGGAATTGAATGTTATCGAACAAGTATTAAACGTGTGCAAAACATCGACCATTCAGAATGCCTGGCAGGAATTAAACTGTCCACATATTCATGGATGGGTATACGATGTAGGAAATGGCGTTATCAAAGACCTGAAAGTGTCTGTAAAAAACAATGTGGACATGTCGGAAATATACAGGTTTGATTTATAAAAATGTGTGTTTAAAAGACTTCGCATAAGTGAAAGAAAAGACCGTGCGAACCTTCCATGCCGAATCCATAGTCGATCCCAAAATTAGCCCTGGAAAGGGTATTTACTTTTATGCGAATTCCGGTTCCGACGCCGGGTAAAATGGTTTCAAACTTATTTCCAGGATAATCCGATACGGATTGTGCATTGGCGAATACCACTCCTCCCAAAAGACCATTCCGGGTAATGCCAAAACGGTATTCTGATTCCAGGTATAACAGATTAGCGCCTCTTAACCTCCCCTGAATATACTCCCGTGCCATGTTGGAGTAGGTGTCCCAGCCGGTACTCGGCAAGTCGAAGTAAGGGGCTTTTCCTCCAAAACTAAACCAGTTGTAGCTCCACAATGCCAATATATTATTTGAGTGGGGGGAAAGTTGAATGTACTTTCTAAAATCCAGTAGCAGGGACTGCCAGTTTTGGTCACTCCCTAAAAGCGTCAAATTACTTCTATAAGAAATACTTGCATAATATCCTTTCATAGGATTATTTATGTTTTTCCTGGCATCAAACAGTAAATGTATCAGCAAACCTGATGAAACGGTTTTTGTGGCATCGTTATTATATTGTTGAAAATCCCCGATGCCCCCCTGATCCGCGATACCAAAATGATAATCAAGATTGTAGCCCATTCCTGCGTAAAAGTCAGATTGTATATGTTTCAATACTTCCTGGTAGATCCGGATATAGGAATACGACACTGCATCGGCATTGCTTAAAGAGGAATGTCCTCCCAGACCATAGGTAAAAGTGGGGTACTTATAATAGCGCAAATCGCCCAGCCAATTGTATTTGTTTTCTTTGGACCAGATGTTGGAAACAACAGGTATAATAACCTGGTGGTTGAAAATGGAATACTCCGAATAGGTCGTGATGGAAGATAAATACGTGTCTGTATTTTTACCCAGGTAAAAAGATGCATTGACAGAAGCAACGGCCGATACGCTGGTCACTAGTTTATAGCCCACTCCCGGTAAAATAGCATAAAACACCTTGCCAGGTTTTAATTTCAGACTATCCGGCTGTAGCGGAATTTTTTTATTGAATAATTCCTGAACAACATCTACAATATCTTTTTGCTGGATTTGAGCTACTACGGTTGAACCGAACAGAATAAAGAAACAAAAACCAGGTATCCTCATATAAATAAAATGGATCAATCTCGCTCCCTCGTTAACGAAAATACCTAAAAAGACTGAAATTTCTATGTTTCAAAGGATAAAAACGGCGGCTAAAATTATAATAATGATAATGACGACATACTGCCATATGTCGATAAAATAAGGAGCATATTTTTTATAAAATTCTTTCATAAAATTTGTTCCGCTAAATTACAACAAACCCTTTTAGTGAAAAAACATTACATTCGCTAAACTTCTAAACTAAACACTATGATAACTAAACTTTACAAAGTTCCTGTTTTTTTATTTTTGGTATGCTTCTTCAGTTTCGGTAATGTTCGTAAAACATGGGCCCAGACAGAGGCTCCCGCCTCTGTGGTCACTGCAGGTATTGGTTTCAGTCTTGCGGGGGTAATCATCTCGGCTTATGAAACTGCAGTAACTGCTGCTGCAAATACAGCAAATAATATCCAGGCAACAAGTTCATCCATTCCTGTAATTTTCGGGTCGTATGATTATTCGGTTAACCATCGCTTTAGTATAGGCATTGCTGGTTCCTACCAGTCATGGGGTATAGCTATTCCTGCTTATGTTGATAATGGGGGAACAGCTTATTCAGCAAGTGCGCTTAATATCTCACGCACAAATTATGCATTAAGGCCTTTAATCCATCTGGGTAATAGTTCTGATCTGGATATGTACATCGGTGCAAGGTTAGGTTATACTACCTGGAATACGGCATTTAATAGTAATGATCCAAATCTTACCGGAGTAAAATTTGGAACGTCAAGTAATTTTGCTCCGGCTGTATTATTTGGAGTGCGTTATTTTTTCATAAAAAATCTGGGCATAAGTGCCGAGCTAAGCCTTGGTGCTCCCTATGCTTTCGCCTTTGGATTGAATGGCCGGTTTTAAAAATCAGTGAATTAATTTTTAAAGGGGCTCCCGGGCCCCTTTTTTGTTTCTTATCTTTACTATAATGCGAAGCATTCATAAACACAGTTAAATTAACGATACAGATGAAAAAGCTTTACCTTATACGTCACGCCAAGTCTGATTGGACTTACGAAGGGCTTCCGGACATAGACCGTCCTTTAAATGAAAGAGGTTATCGTGACGCCCATTACATGAGCAAGCATTTGTTTAGCAAAAAACACCAGCCGGATGGCATTATTACAAGTCCGGCCATCAGGGCCATCAATACAGCCCTGATATTTTCCCGTAACCTGGATTTCTCTGAAAATAAGATCCAGATTAATCCGGCTTTGTATCATGGCACGATAGAAGCCTTTATAGCCCAGCTTGGCGGAATACACGAGGATTTGAAGAGTGTTTTTGTGTTCGCGCATAATCCCACGATCACAAAGGTGCTGAACATATTGACCGACAGCAAAGTGGAGGAGATGCCGACCTGTTCGATTGCCTGCATCGAATACAAAGAAAACTCCTGGAAGGCGACTCAGTCGGCTTCTATGCTTTGGTTCGATTTTCCTAAAAATCATCCGCAATAGACTAGTGTTAAGTTATTGTTAAGTGTCTTTCTGTTCATAGACTGTCACAGGAATGATGCGTAATTTCGAAAAGTATGGCTTCCAAAAACTATGAACAACTCAACCGCGAATTAAGCTGGCTGTCCTTTAATGAACGTGTTTTACAAGAGGCCGAGGATAAAACCGTCCCACTTATTGAACGCGTGAAGTTCATGGGAATATTCTCCAGTAACCGGGATGAATTTTTCCGTGTAAGAGTAGCCACTGTTAAACGGATGGTCAAGCTGGGACGCAAGGCGAAAGAAATACTTGGTGAGGATCCTGAAATACTGCTGGGGAAAATCCAAAAAATGGTTATCAACCAGGCTAACAAGTTCGAGGGCATTTATGAAGAACTTTTGCATGACCTGGGTAAGAAGAATATTTATATTCTGAATGAACGGATGTTAAATGCGGAACATGTAAAACATGTCCGACAGTATTTTCACGACGAGGTTATGCCGGCCTTAGTACCCATTATGCTGGATGCTTTTGTCCCTTTTCCGTACCTCAGGGATAAATCCGTTTATTTCTTAATTAAGCTTAATCGCTCCGGAAAAAAACCAAAATATTCGCTTATTGAAATTCCTTCTGAAGTCTTACCGCGTTTTGTAGTATTGCCCAAGCAGGGGGATAAAAAATACATCATCCTGTTAGATGATGTTATCCGTTATTGTCTCGATGTAGTATATGCGATCTTCGATCACGAATCCATCGAAGCTTACGCTGTCAAATTGACCAGGGACGCGGAGCTGGACATTGATAATGACGTTACCAAAACCATTGTTGAAAAGATATCAAAAAGCCTCAAGAAGCGGAAAAAAGGAGCACCGGTCCGGTTGACGTATGATAATGACATGCCGATTGACATGCTCGACTTTTTGATGAAAAGAATAGTTGCCATCAAAACGGAAAATCTTATACCCGGAGGAAGGTATCACAACTTCAAGGACTTTATTAATTTCCCGAATGTCGGCGGGCCGGAATTGAAGTTCCAGAATCCGATGCAGCTCGACCATGAAATTTTCTCCGGAAAAAAAAGTTTTCTGAAGGTTATCCGTGAAAAGGATATTCTTCTTTTTTATCCGTATCAGAGTTTTTCCCATATCATTGATGTTATCCGTGAAGCGGCCATTGATCCACGCGTGGAAAGTATTAAAATGACTTTGTACCGTGCAGCAAAACATTCCCGTGTGGTGAATGCACTTATCAATGCCATGAAAAACGGAAAAAAAGTTACGCTCGTTGTGGAGATACAGGCCCGTTTCGATGAAGAGGCTAATCTGCACTGGGCGGATAAATTAATGGAAGAGGGCGCACAAGTGATCTATGGTGTCCCCGGTCTTAAAGTGCACTCTAAATTATTTTTGATCAGCCGGCGCGAAAATGGAAAACTGGTGAATTATGCCCATGTAGGGACGGGAAATTTTAACGAACAAACTTCTAAACTTTATTCCGACTGTAGTCTCCTTACCTGTGATAAACGGATCACCGGAGAGGTGGCTAAACTTTTTATTTTCTATGCTAATAATCTCAAACCGGGAACCTATAAGCATCTCCTGGTGGCTCCCTACTTTATGCGTAAAAAATTCAATAATTTTATTAACAAGGAAATTGCAAATGCGAAGGCCGGTAAGCCTGCATCTATAAAACTAAAGCTGAACAATCTGGTTGACAGGGAAATTATTAAAAAGCTATATGAAGCAAGCGAGGCAGGGGTTAAGATAAAGCTGATCATACGTGGGATCTGTTGCCTGGTTACGGGGGAGTCCTACAGCAAGAACATAGAAGCCATCAGCATTGTTGATAAGTACCTGGAGCATTCCCGGGTGTTTATATTTTGCAATGGGGGTAATGAAAAATACTTTTTATCTTCGGCGGACTGGATGGGAAGGAATTTTGATAATCGTTCGGAGGTGGGTGTGCCTATTTATGACAAGGCTTTACAAAAGGAAATCAAAACATTCTTCGACATACAATGGAGTGATCATTGCAAGGCAAGGATTATTAATAAGAAGCAGGATAATCCATACCGTGTGACAGGCCATTCCGCTAGTCAGAAAACAAAAGTTCGGGCGCAGGATGAAATTTATAAATGGCTCAAACAAAAAAAAGCACAATTAAAATAAATTGAAGTTAGCTGCTATCGACATTGGTTCTAATGCAGTCCGGCTTCTGTTCTGCAATGTCCTCAATGGTAAAAGCGAAGCCGTTTTTAAGAAAGCTGAACTTATCCGTGTTCCGCTCCGCCTGGGAGAGGATACTTTTCTTACCGGAAAAATTTCGGATAAGAAGGTCGAAAAGCTGGTGAAGTCTATGTCGGCCTTTCGCAATCTCATTGATGTATATGAAGCTGTCGATTACCGTGCCTGTGCGACTTCGGCTATGCGTGAAGCAAGCAACAGCGAAGAGATCATCGGAAGGGTGAAACGGGAAGCTGGAATAACGATTGAAGTTATTGACGGGTCAACAGAAGCTGATATTATTTATAACAATCATATTGCTGAACACCTCAGCAACGATTCTGCTTACTTCTATATTGATATTGGTGGAGGCAGCACGGAAATCACGCTTTTTAATAAAACGAAAGTGGTCGCTTCCCGTTCTTTTAATATTGGGACGATCCGTTTACTACATGACAAAGTGAGCAAGGAGACCTGGAACGAATTCAAAGACTGGATCAAAGACACGACCAAAAATTATCACCCGCTCATCGCCATTGGCTCCGGGGGAAATATCAACAAACTCTTCTCCATGTCCCGCAAAAAACAAAGCAAGCCGATTACTTACGGTAAACTTAAATCTATCTGCGAACTACTGGAAGTCTATACCTATGATCAACGTGTCCGGGAACTGGGTCTTAAACCTGACCGTGCGGATGTCATTATCCCTGCCTCGAAAATTGTACTCACTGCAATGAAAGTTGCTGAAATTGAAAAAATGTATGTTCCTCAGATCGGTCTCTCCGACGGTATTGTACATCTTCTTTATGAAAAACATAAATTGAAGACTCCTGCGCTTGGTTAATCGTTAACTTTTTTTAACAATTTTTCGGGTGCGCCAATTATTTTGTAAAATATATTTGTCAATCAAAAGTACCGCATGGATATTATCGTAAATGGATTAAGCAAATTATATGGCGCTCAGAAAGCGTTGGATGCTATTTCGTTTCACGTAAAAACCGGAGAGATCGTAGGTTTTTTGGGTCCGAATGGGGCAGGTAAGACAACCGCCATGAAAATCATTACCTGTTACCTTGCTGCCAATAGCGGGGAAGTGAAGGTGGGCGACTATTCGGTTAAAGATAGTCCACAGGAAGTAAAAAGACATATTGGTTATCTGCCCGAGCATAATCCTTTGTACCTGGATATGCCGGTGATGGATTACCTGGAGTTTTCGGCATTGCTTCAGGGCGTTGAAAAAAATAGAGTAAAGGAAAGAATCCGTGAAATGATCAAAAAATGCGGATTGAACGTTGAAAAGCATAAAAAGATAGGAGAACTTTCCAAGGGATACCGGCAACGTGTTGGATTGGCCCAGGCTATGATTCATGATCCGGCGGTGTTGATTTTAGACGAGCCCACAACAGGTCTGGATCCAAACCAGATCGTTGAAATACGTAAACTTATTAAAGAGCTTGGAAAAGAAAAGACGGTTATCCTCAGCACGCATATTTTGCCGGAAGTGGAAGCTACCTGTGACCGGATTTTAATTATCAGCAAGGGAAAGATTGTGGCGGATGGAACATCAGATACGTTACGTAAAAAATCTCAGGGCCAGGAAGTTCTGAAGGTTAAAATAGAAGAGGGAAATAAAATGGATATTCTGCAGGCTTTGCAGCAACTTGAAACAGTCGCCTTGGCGGACGCCGTTGCTGGTGCTGAAAATGTGTTTGAGATTCAAAGTAAGGGCAACTGGTCTTCCAAACGAAATGTGTTTAAGCTCTGTGTAGAGCGAAACTGGATTTTAACGGAAGCAATTCCTTATGAAACCAAGCTGGAAGATATATTCCGGGATTTAACTATATAAAAAGATATGCGACAAATCATCATCATCGCAAAGCGTGAACTGCAGGCATTTTTTGATTCACTCGTTGCTTATATTATGTTGGCCGCCTTCCTTGGTTTCAGCGGCTTCTTTACCTGGCTTTACGGAGCGGATGTCTTTCTCCGGAACCAGGCTGATTTACAAACTTTTTTTGGAATAGCTTATTGGACCTTATTTTTCTTTATTCCTGCACTTACAATGAAGATGCTGGCAGAAGAGAAAAAAACGGGGACCATCGAATTGCTTTTTACCAAAGCGATAACGGATTGGCAGATTGTTTTTGGTAAATTTTTGGCTTGTCTTGCTTTGGTTTTCATTGCTCTTTTATTTACAGTTCCTTATTACCTGACCGTATGGAAATTAGGTCCTGTGGATCATGGAGCGGTGTTCTGCGGTTACCTGGGATTGATTATGATGAGTGCCACGTATATCAGTATTGGCATATTCGCCAGCAGTGTTACAAATAATCAGATCGTGGCCTTCTTATTCTCCCTGTTCGCCGGAATGTTCTTTCATATTTTATTCGATGTATTGGCAAGAAGTTTTACCGGAGGGCTTGCCGAAACGCTTAGTTACCTGAGTGTGTCCTCCCATTACGATTCTATTTCCAGAGGGGTAATTGATTCCAAGGATATTATCTACTTTTTATCGGTCATTTTTATGGCGCTTTTTCTTTCTGAAGTATCCCTGGCAAAAAGAAATTTACAATCTTAAAAAATGAAAAGCAAACAAACGGTATTTACGACTATTGGTTTAATAGCAGGAATCCTGGTGCTGATCAATGTGTTGGCTGACAGATACTTTGTAAGGCTTGATTTTACGGAGGATAAACGGTATACCTTGAGTCATGCCACACACGATATCTTATCTTCTCTTAAAGATCCGGTTACGGTTACGGCCTATTTTTCGGAAGACCTTCCGCCGGATATTGCTAAAACCCGAAGAGATTTTAAAGAATTGCTGGTAGAATATGCGGCCAATAGTAAGGGCAAGGTAGTTTATGAATTTATCAATCCGAATAAGGATGAGAAGGTTGAGCAAAAAGCTAACCAGGATGGAGTGTCACCTGTAATGGTGAATGTGCGGGAGAAAGATCAGATGAAACAGCAAAAGGCTTACCTGGGTGCTGTTGTGCAGATGGGAGAAAGAAAAGAAGTAATTCCTTTTATGCAGCCGGGTGCCGCTATGGAATATGCGTTGTCGTCCAATATTAAAAAATTATCCTTAAGTAACCGGGTAACGATCGGATTGTTGCAGGGCCATGGTGAAGCAAAACTTTCTGCCATGAACCAGGCGAATGGCTTGTTATCGGTTATGTACAATGTAAGGGAACTTACCCTGAGTGATACGAATGGAATCCCGGCAGATATCAAAACACTGGCGATTATAAATCCCCAGGACACAATTAATGAAGCTCAGTTGAGTAAGGTCGATGACTTTATGAAAAGGGGAGGAAACATTTTTATTGCAGCCAGTTCGGTGAAAGCTGATTTGCCAAAGGCGATGGCTCAGGCTCTTCATACGGGCCTGGAAAAGTGGCTGATGCAAAAAGGCCTTATGCTGGAAGAGGAACTTGTTATTGATGCCAGTTGCGGGGCCGTTCAGGCGCCCCGTCAATTTGGGTCTTTCCAGGTGATGCAGAATATAAATTTCCCTTATATTCCTGTTCTGCATTCTTTTGCGGATCATCCGATCACGAAGGGAATTTCTACGGTTTTCTTTCAGTTCACCAACCCGATCAAATATAACGGGAATCCCTCTGTTATATTTACTCCTCTTGTCCGGTCTTCTAATAAATCCGGAACACAAAAAGTTCCGGTCTATTTTAACCTTGGGAAAGAATGGAGTCAAAATGATTTCCCCTTATCGGGGATTGTGCTGGCTGCTGCACTGGAAGGCCCTATTACAGGAAATACGAAATCAAAAATGGTAGTAGTTGCGAATGGTAATTTTGCGGTGAACGGGGAGTCCGAAAAGGCGAATCAGCTTCAACCCGACAATGTTAACTTGTTTGTTAATTCCATCGACTGGCTTTCGGATGATACGGGTCTTATTGAATTGAGAACGAAAGGTGTCGCTTCTCATCCTCTTAACCAGGTAGAGGACGGCACAAAGGCACTCCTGAAGTATTTTAATTTTTTATTTCCCATACTATTGATCATCTTGTATGGATTCGTCCGTTTTCAAATGAAAAGAAATGAACGCCTGAAAAGAGCTGCAGAAAACTATGCTTAAGAAAATAAATACCCGGGTTTTATTACTTGCTTTTGTGGTTCTGGGTGGACTTCTTTTGATAACGGTATTCCGTGATTCAGAAGGACATGAAAAAACTTTCCGGGATGAATTTTATAAAATAGATTCTTCCCAGGTTAAAACAATTTTGCTCTATCCTCAGAAGATAAATCACCAGGAGATCAGACTGGTGAATGTTTCGGGTAATCAATGGGAAGTACAAAACAAGATAACAAACTCGGATGCAGATACGGCAGCTGTTCAATCGCTGATAAAAACATTGGTTCATATGAAGCCTGTTCGACTTGCGGGTAACGATAAAGAAAGCTGGAAGGAGTTCGATGTAACGGATTCCGCAGGTACCCGGATAAAGGGATTGGATCCTTCTCAAAAAACAGTGATAGATTTGGTCGTGGGAAAATTTTCATATAACCAACAAAGCCGTTCGGGTGTAACTTATGTGAGGGTGAATGGGGATGATAAGGTGTATGCCGTGGATGGTTTTTTATCTCCAATGCTTAACCAGGAGTTTGATCGCTGGAGGAATAAAAACGTCCTGATTGGCAACAAGGCAAACTGGACTAAACTAATATTTCATTATCCTGCGGACAGTGGTTTTATCCTTCATAAAACGTCTGCATGGATGGTTGATGATGAAAAATGCGATTCTGCCAAAACAGAGCATTACCTTAATGGGATAACTCATTTACAGGGTTATAAATACCTGGATAAGTTCGACGCAAAAACCGGGCGGGAGCTTTTCAGTTTAAGCGTGGAAGGAAATAACGGTATGGTTCCAGTTACGGTTAAGGCTTACCTGAATTCGGATACGACAGATAAGTATGTTCTGAATTCGAGTCTTAATCCGAAAGCGTATTTCAGTGGAACTTCAGGTAATCTTTTCAAGACGATTTTTCCGGATAAAAAATCAGTGTTGAAATAGGATCAGGTAATTAAGCTTCTTGTTAAATCTCTGTTAAATATACTGTTTCGGCTGGTCCGGATTTTTGTAGCAGGTAAAATGTTATATATTTACAGCTCACTATAAATTAAACTTAGCTAAATCAATTACCATGGACACAAAAGCAAATTCACTCAATTGGTTTGAAATCCCAGCTGCGGATATTAACCGTGCAAAAAATTTCTACGAAAATATTTTTGGCATTAAAATGGAATCTCAGGAAATGATGGGGATGAAAATGGCTTTTTTCCCGGCTGAACCTAATTCGGGAAAAGCGAATGGCGGAGTAGTGGAAAGTCCTAATCACAAACCAAGTATGGATGGCTCGCTTGTTTATTTAAACGCGAATCCTGCAATGGATACAGTTTTGTCAAAAATTGAAAAAGCAGGAGGTAAGGTTGTTATGCCAAAAACAAAGATCAGCGATGAGATCGGAAACATGGCTTTCTTTATTGATACAGAGGGCAACAAAGTAGCACTTCATTCACAGAATTAATAGGAGAGTATATGCGATCTCCGGAGCCGCCCCGACATCAGGGGCGGTTTTTTTTATAGCTTTAATTTTATGTACCTTCATTCCTGATTATTTTTTGATAACGATACATGTATAAAGTCAGCGTTAATAATAAGTTTCACTTCGAAGTTGATCTTAATCCTGATGGCAATTCCGGGAAAATAAATGAGAAGGATTGCAGTTGGGATGCAATAAAAATAAAAGAGGGTAGTTTCCATGTTATAAAGGACAATCGTTCGTACACTGCAGAACTTATAAAGGCGGATTATTCTGAAAAAACGTTTACAATCAGTATAAACGGAACTAAGTATACCGTCAGCTTAAAGGATAAATTTGATGAACTGCTGAAAAAACTGGGGATGGACAATCTTTACAGTAACAAGGTAAACGAAGTGAAAGCTCCCATGCCTGGTTTAGTGATCGAAATAGGCGTGCAGGAGGGGCAAGCTGTAAAAAAGGGGGATGCTTTGATCGTGTTGGAAGCAATGAAAATGGAAAACATTTTAAAGTCGCCTGCTGATGCTATCGTAAAAAAAATAAATGTAAAGAAGGGCACTGCCGTAGAAAAGAATCAGGTACTTCTGCATTTTTCATGACAACAACACCTAAACTAATTACTAATGGAAACGAACAGAAGAGATTTTATTAAAAAAAGCGTAGGGCTTACGATGGCTGCCGTTGCAACTACTGCTGCCGCGAAGTCCCTGAATAAGGTACATGATCTGTTGGGCAAAGATAAATTGGCGCAGGGAGGAACGGCATTTACGTTGCCGGCCTTGCCTTATTCCTACGATGCTCTGGAACCACATATTGACAAAATGACTATGGAAATTCACCACGATAAGCATCACAAAGCATATGTGGATAACCTGAATAAGGCCCTGCCAGGAGGAGGTAAGCTCGAAGAAATTATCGCAAAAATTTCTACTCAGCCCATGTCGGTCCGTAATAATGGAGGAGGTCATTATAACCATAGTTTATTCTGGCAGCTCATGAAACCGGCGGGGGGAGGTACCCCATCGGGCGTTCTGTTAGACGCTATTAGAAAATCATTTGATTCATTTGAAAATTTCCAAAAAAAATTCGGTGAGGCGGCCAGCACACGCTTCGGATCCGGCTGGGCCTGGCTTGTCGTAGATAATAGCGTACTGGATAATAAGGTTCTAAAGATCGGCTCAACGCCCAATCAGGACAATCCATTAATGGACATTTCTGATTTTAAAGGGCAACCCGTTCTTGCTCTTGACGTATGGGAGCATGCTTACTACCTCAAAAACCAAAACAGACGGGCGGACTATATTAATAGCTGGTGGAATGTTGTTAACTGGGATAAGGCGAATGAATTATACACTGCTGCTAAATAAATTTCCGGCATGCGTCTGAACGGGATTAATCATTATTGAGTGAATGCCGGGAGGGTTGTTTTGTGCTCACTTTTGGTTTGCATAGATTCGTTAACCAATAGGGTGTTCGGAAGATGTATCCTATATTGAATCCCGCAGTAGCAGCAATGGGAAAATCTTTGCCACCATATGCGAAAGCATACCTTTTATAATCCTCATCAGTAAAAGAAGAAATGGGAGGACCTCCCGTAAAATTAGTTGTTTCACTTTCAAAAGCATAGCCCAGGCCTATGTAGTATCCAACTGTTATTGAATTTCCAAAAATAAACTGCCTTCCGTAAATAAGTTCCAGCGCCGCACCAAGATAACTGTTATTGGCATGTGTAAAGCTGGGATAATTGTATAGAATATCCGCATCGTAGTCCGAAGCCAGGCTATACAGAACCGCTTCAACTTTAAAATATCTTCCTTTTAAAGGATGCATATAACGGGCACCTTGAATTTCAATGTCAGAGGAACTTCCCAATAAGAATTTAGGACCTGTTCTTAGATAGATACCTCTCCCGTTATAAGGGTCAAGTTCAGATATGCCAGGTCCGACAATGCCTAAGCCTGTTTCCCAATTAAACCCGGGCTTAATCATCCATTCATAACTAAAAGCGAGCTCGTGGTTTAACGGAGAGAAAAAATTGAATTTTAAGGAACTTGTTTTATCCAGAATCGCGTTATTACTTATATTCATGGGATCGGCAGCAGGATCACCTATCACGATAGTCTTTTCGAGTCCCGAAGAAGTTTGCAATTTGATTAGTTTAACCTCCCTTTTATTAATAACGACGACGGGACCGTCCTGTGCGTCAAAGTATTTATACCGGATCTCTTCCGATCCGATCTCTATAACTTTAACTTTAACCTGTTCTCCATCCTTTTTAACAAGTACATCCTGTGCGTGCAGAACAGTAAAACCCATACATAACACTATACAAAGGACAAAAGGCTTGATAAAAACAAAATTATTCTGCATAAATATAAAATGTTTAAACCTCAAACGGGATATCCCTTCATTTATTGTCAATTTCTGAAGAGGGACTTTTCTTTATACCAGCTCAATGTCAAATTGAACCAGGTCAATAAATTGTTGCACCCGTGTTTCCACCTCTTTCTGCGACAAACTCAGCAATCGTTCAGTGCCAAATTTTTCCACACAAAACGAAGCCATAGCAGATCCATAAATAATGGCACGTTTCATATTATCAAATGATATGTCCTTGGTTTTGGCGAGATAGCCGATAAAACCTCCGGCGAATGTATCTCCGGCGCCTGTTGGGTCAAACACATCTTCCAAAGGCAATGCGGGAGCAAAGAACACTTGATGCTTGTTAAACAACAAGGCCCCGTGTTCCCCCTTTTTGATGATCAAGTACTTTGGCCCCATTGCTAAAATTTTTTGTGCGGCACGTGGAAGCGAGTATTCTCCCGAAAGCTGTCTAGCTTCTGAATCATTGACAGTGAGTACATCCACCTTTTTTAAAATCCGTTTCAGGTCATCCAGGGCTACGTCCATCCAGAAATTCATGGTATCCAATACGACCAGTTTAGGTTGTGTTTTCATTTGTGCCAGAACTTTTTCCTGTACAAGGGGAGTAAGATTACCCAGCATCACAAATTCATCTTCCTGGTAAAAAGCAGGCAGTATCGGGTTGAAGTCTGCCAGTACATTCAGTTCGGTCACTAAGGTATCACGGGTATTCATGTCGTTGTGATACTTTCCTGACCAGAAAAATGTTTTCTGGTCTTTCAAAATCTGCAGACCATCTGTATTTATTCCTTTGCTTTGCAGCATTTTAACCGTGTCCTGAGGGAAATCGCCCCCGACTACAGATACGAGGTCCATCTTCCGGGTGAAATAAGAAGCTGAAAGCCCTATGTATGTGGCTGCTCCGCCAATAATTTTATCCGTTTTCCCGAAGGGGGTTTCAATTGCATCAAAAGCAACTGTGCCGACGATTAATAAGCTCATAAAGAATAGTTTTTTTAATTTATTGTAAATATATTGTATAATTAATCACAAAAACTCCTTTTTTATTGAAGTACGTACTTTATGGCTGGTTTATTTGTCTCCTGGTACATACAGGGGGAGGCTTTGCTGTTCTGGCACAGCCACCTTTGCATGTTATATCGGATCTTTCAATAGACGGCGGAAGTAAGACGGATTCCAAAATTGTTATTGAGCGGGACGGACAAAAATGGAGAGGGCGGAATGGGGACGATCCTAAATCCTTTACGGAACTGGAATGCCAACACGATTATGTTTTTACTTTTTCCAAGAAGGGCTATGTAACAAAGAAAATATTCATTTCAACAAAGGTTCCTGAAAACACAGCTAAAAGCGGATTCAAGTCTTTTTATTTCGAGGTGACCTTATTCCGGCAGGTGGATGGGGTTGATATTTTGATTTTCAATCAACCCGTTGCAAAGATTATCTATAATCCGGAGGTCGGAGATTTTACCTATGATACCGATTATTCTTCCAGCATACTGGCTGCTTTGCAAAAGGCGGAGAAGGAACTCAAGCAAAAAAGAAAGGAAGTGAAATCCAATGCCAAGTCCCCGGATATTATTCCCGCTAAACAGGAAAAGGTTCTTGAGCCCGTATCCAAAAAAACAATTACTTCGGTTGATTCTGTTGCAAAAGGACCGGAGAAGCGGGAGGAAAATAGCTATATGGAGGGGGAAAAGCGGGTCACTCAAATTACTGTAACAACACATGGAAAGAGCCATGTATATAAAAAAGTGGCGTACGTATGGGGTGTTTATTATTTCTGTGATAATATGAGCATTACAGAGTCCAGCTATATTCAGAATGCGTTGCTGAAATGAGAGCTGATCCGGTGAAATAATATCCCATTCTCCTCCAATTGTTATAAATTAGCACGACCAATTCAAAATCCAATGAAAAATCTCAAGCTCATTTTGTTTACTTCCCTGGTGCTGGCAGGTGATTTTTGCTTAGCACAAACAGTCAGTACCAATTCTATTCTGGTTGGCTATGATAAACACACAACTATTCAATTGAGTAAGGAAGATGTGAAATCATTGGATAATGTAAAATCCAGAATAAATAAATGCGAGGTGATTTCCTATAAATTGTCTTTGTCATCTTCGGGAAAGAAAACCTCTGTTATTGTTCAGGGGGACAGCATTCCTTCAGCTGCTATTGGAAACGTTCAATCGGGTGATAAGATTTCTATTGAAGAAGTTAAAGCTAAATGTGGTAAGGAGCCGGCAAAATCTATAAAGGGAGTTACAATTGAAATAAAGTGAACGGCAAGTACTGCAATTTATATTCCTAAGAGTCCCCCCGACAAATCCCAGGAACGATGGTTGCGCAGGGGTTTACTGTTTTTCCTGATATGATCTCTTTTTCTTTCGTGGTGAACCTTTTGAAGTTCCCTGGCAGAAAGAACTACGCTGAATGGAAGTTCGGAATTAAAATCCCCTTCAAAAATTTTGTTTTCCGACTCGTTGTTTTTTGTTGTTTGCATGGTAACTCTTTTTGATTCAGAACTGCAATTATGATGCAGAAAGTGTATCTGAAATGTTAAACTTTTGTTAATAATACCAGTTTATCAGCGTCTCAGCTAAATACAACTATTAATACGTGATAAATGATGAAGCCAAATGCAAGAATGCTACAGCCCTTAATCCAGGAATCAACGGTTTGGTTGTAATTGGATTTTCTCATTTGAATTGCCTTATTCATAGCTTTAGGTTTTGGTTATATCTAAATTAGGCTACAAATGGGCCTTTATTCCTGTATTCTACCAGGCTGTGGTGTTAGGCTATTGAACGGCAGGATTTGTCGGGTAAACGGCGGTATCGCGGAGGTCTTTATAGGTATTTTATGCGATGTTATGGCCTCTTTTCTATTTCCTGGATGATTTCCATGAGCTTTTTCAGTTTTGCATTTGGGTTGTACCCATCAAAATATCCACACGAATAGGTTGCTCTGGTTGTTTTGATTTCAAGGATGGACTTATAAGCCCCCTGCGCATCTCTAAGACGGGTAGGAGAAGGTAAATCAACCAATTCTGAAAATGCATATCCGGAAACAGAATTTATAAGGTCTTGCCAATCTGATTTATTTATTAATGTTATTCTGCTGGTAACTTCTGAAGAGGACATTCCTAATTTTGTTTCAAAAAATGCGGTATCTTTTCTGATAGAAACAGTTCTGATACCACCCATATCGTACGAGAATTGATAGTTGAAAATAAACTCATCAATTGTTTCGTCTGGTTCATTATAAGTGTACATAACATTGTTTTTTATCCTATCGGCAGATGAAACATTTTTTGCAGGATAACTTTCTAAAACATTCCCGATTACTGAACGCTTAATATCATCAGAATAAAATTGCCCGTTAAGATTTTGCTCCAAATAGATAGTACTTGCCCATACAAGTTTATTCAGTTTCCTGTCAACTAGTTTTAAACTAATTTCCCGGGCGAAATGGACGATTGTATCTCTGTCCCAGGTCGTATTTTTATCCACTCCCTTTGACCCGCCGCCACCACCGCCTCTGCGACCACCTCCACCCCCTCTGCCGCCTGAACTTCCACCTGCACCGGGAACCGCCGAACTATATGAATTGGAGGAAGAAGACATTTCTATATCAGTATTTTTTCGTTTGTCAAAACTTAATTGAATCAATAGGTCTGGATCATCAGAAGTGCTTCTCATTCCTCTTAAACCGAATAGCGTATTGCAATTATTTTGCACCTCATACGCCAATCCTTCATTTGTAGTTAAATTATTTTTGCTATTGCTTTTATCCATTAACCACGCAAAGGTTCTGTATTTGCTGAAATCAACCGTCTTGTTAATATATGTACTGAATTCTTTACAATTAAAAGAAGCATCCAATTTTATAGTTTTCTGGTCGGGGTCACGCCAATAAAAGTCATAAGCCCCTGGATTTTCTATTTTATAGTTATCAAGTTTTATAGAGAATGTTTCTATAAATGGTTTATCAATAGCCTGGTCCGCTGATAAATAAACTATATTCTTGTTTTGGTCAACGGCAACGTTAATTCTATAAATTAAAAGGGCCGTGTTCTTTGCTGAATTTGATGTTTTTACCATTAAAAGGTGTCCATTTATATTCAAGGCAGGTTTTGTTGGCATCTCTTCAAAATAAACTCCCTGTAAAAGAGCCAATTGTTTGCGATTAACTTTTAATACGCTGTCGCATTTCATTTTATAAAGCTGATATTCTTTTGGTGTTACGGGCTCACCATGTATATAATAGTTATCCTTTTTATGATAGATGTATTTGTATTCATAATCCTCGTTAGCACTATTTTTTGTAATTTTTGCTGAATCGGGTTGCTGTTGGGATAAGCAATTAACTGACAGTAGTATATTTATAAGGAGACAAACAGGGGTGAATTTTTTCAACATTCTTTAAAAAAAGTAGAGTCAGGCCGATATAAAACAAAAATCCCCGCTCTGGCAAGGGAAATTGAGCATTTTGGTTATTAGTTTGTTTGATAGCTCAATTTACGTGCCACGAATTGATAATGCTAATTTTAAAGCGGCACATTTAGGGGTACTTGTCTACCATTCTTGTTTTGCACTTTTTACTCATGCTCTTAATTCGCGGACCGAGCTGTATCTTATCAAGGGTCTTAGGGTGAAATTGTTTTGACCAATTAAAATGAATGCCATTTCCAAGAAAGGGTTAGGCCTTTTCGGTTTCAACCACTTCCTTTAACTTATTTAACACCATTTTCCAATTTTCCGTTGAATGTTCCTTTTCCTTTTTGTTAGAAATATTGTCCTGTGAGACAGTAACAGAAGTCAGATTTCCTTTTTTAGTTAATTTATAGGTAACAAGATTGTAATTCTCTGGCTTATCTTCCTTTCCCGACATAGAACTCCAATAGGTCGTCTGCAGTAGTTTTTCGGGTTCCATTTTTTTGATGATTCCTTTATCATGGTATTTTTTCCCTTCGTATTCACCTGTATAATTGATAGCACCGCCTTCCTTCCAATCAGAGGAAACATCCGTTCCAAAAAGATATTCTTTTATGAGTTTGGGTGTAGTCATGGCTTTCCAGACCTGTGCAGGAGTGGCGTTGATGTCAATAAGCGCTTCGGCTATTAGCGTATTTTTCATCAGTTGAAACAGCTGAATATTATTCCCGCAGGTATCATTAAAGACCGCGATGGTTGAAGGCCCCATATTTGTAGGCTTCATGCTGAAAACAACTCCCAATTCTAAAAGTCTGTCGTATTCCTTCTGCACGTCATCAACATTAAATTGCATTGCAGGACGTTTTGCTTCAAACAAAGCTTTTTGATACACCTTCGCAGGAGGAAATCCCATTGGTTCAAGGACCAATTCAACCCCTTCCTGTTCTTCCTTGGAAACTACTGTCAGCCATCTGTACTGACCGTTGGTAATGTCCCCTTTTTTAATAAATCCTAATTTTTCAGTATAGAAACTCAGTGCCTTATCCTGGTCTTCAACCAATAAACTTGTGTGTGGAATTTTCATTTGCTGTTTTTTAGTTACATTCTGCGAGTGAGCAGGCAACTGGAATTTACGATGATTTTATAAAACCATGGAGAATAGTTGTCAAAGTTAAATTTTTGGAGGGTCAAAGGGCTAAAAAGTGCGGTAAAAAAGATGCTGTAATTTTAGTTGAGGAGAAGTTACAATGGCTCCTGATTCAATCGGGAATTTGTTTTAGTTTTGCTGTACCCAACAAAAAGCTCTCTCATGAAAAAGTCCAAAAAGAAACCAGCCAAACCCAAAAAGAAGTCCGCAAAAAAGGCGACTAGCAAAAAAGCAACCCCTGTAAAAAAGAAGTCAAAGAAAGCAACACCAGCTAAAAAAGTTGTAAAAAAGGTTCTCGCCAAAAAGAAACCTACTTCAAAACCAGTTTCAAAAAAGAAAGCTACTTCCAAGTCAAGTGCTAAAAAGCCGAGTGCAAAGAAGCCAATTCAGATTGCTTCCTTCCCTACCTCCAAATCGCAACCGAAAGCACCCGCAAATTTCGAAGCAATGGAAACTGTGGAAGAAACAACGGCCGTAAATCCAGATGAAACATTTATTCAGGAGTTGGAAGAAACGGGCGATTTGAAGGAAGAACAAGAATATCCGGACTTGGAATCAGAGGATGAAATTCAGGAAGACACGGATGATTACCTGAAAGAAAAGGGTATGGACAGCGCGGATGGACAATAAACACCAACCTACTTGAAGTTAATATGAGAGGAATGAAAACAATCATCATGCTGATAATTTCCAATGTCTTCATGACCTTCGCCTGGTACGGACATTTAAAATTTAAAGAATTTGAATGGGGAAAGAACCTTGGCTTGCTTTCTGTTATTTTAATAAGTTGGGGAATGGCATTTTTTGAGTACCTGTTTCAAGTTCCTGCCAACAGAACCGGTTATACAGAAAATGGAGGAAGTTTCAATCTGGTTCAACTCAAAACCATTCAGGAGGTAATCACCCTAACTGTATTTACTGCATTCACATTGGTGTTTTTCAAGGAAGAAAAGCTGGCGTGGAATCATCTTGTTGGTTTTGGATTATTGGTACTCGCAGTGTTCTTCATTTTTAAGAAGTGGTGAATACCTCACGAATTCAATTTAATCATCCGAAAACAAAATGAGGCGGCCGAAAAGTAGTCTTTCAGAAATAGCTGAGTTGTTTATCAGATTGGGTTGCACATCTTTTGGAGGCCCTGCTGTGCATATCGCCATGATGAGAGAAGAAGTCGTTCATAAAAAGAAATGGATGGATGAACAGCATTTCCTTGACCTTGTTGGAGCGACAAACCTGATTCCAGGTCCAAACAGCACTGAAATGGCAATTCACATTGGACGGGAGCAGGCGGGATGGAAAGGTTTATTTGTTGCAGGATTCTGCTTCATCTTACCGGCGGTTTTCATTACGGGCGTCATTGCGTTGTTCTACAAAGAATACGGACAACTACCGCAAGTAAAACCTTTCTTTTACGGAATTCAGCCTGCAATTATAGCCGTTATATTAGGAGCAGTTTATCCGCTTGCAAAAAAAGCCTTGAAAAATATAGAAATGGGAGTTATCGGGATTGCTACCCTTACTCTTTGTCTTGCCGGATATCACGAAATGATTGTAATGTTCGGGGCTGGATTTGTTGCCATGATTATAGCTTATATCAAAAACAATGAAATCAATACCTCCACAAAAAACATTTTTCCATTCACCATACTTCAAGCTGGCAACACAACATTAATTTCAATGACCAATACAAATTTATTTTTCACATTCCTTAAAATTGGTGCGATCCTTTATGGAAGCGGGTATGTGCTCTTTGCGTTTCTTGACAATGAATTGGTAACAAGGGGGATTTTATCCCGTGGACAACTGATAGATGCTATTGCAGTCGGACAATTTACGCCTGGCCCCGTTTTCTCATCAGTAACATTTATCGGGTATCAAATCAACGGGCTCAAAGGAGCAGTGGTTTCTACAATCGGAATTTTCCTTCCGTCATTTGTATTCGTGGCGTTGCTTAATCCGTTCGTTGCAAAAATGAGAAGTTCGGCACTTTTTTCTTCGTTTCTGGATGCGGTAAACATTGCCTCCATCGCGATCATCCTTATAGTTTGTTATACAATTGGTAAAGAATCCATTAGAGATTGGCGGACTATTTTAATCGCCGTGGTAAGCATACTCCTGACTTTTGGTTTCAGAAAGCTTAACTCCTTATGGATAATTCTGGGTAGTTCTCTGACAGGCTACTTGCTGACACTTATTTAAATAGCATTTTACAACTACTCAAATCCTTTCCGATGTATGAAATATGATTATCGGGCCGGAGCAGGATATAAAAGCCGGAGTTCTTTTCAAACACCGTCTTTGGAATTTCAGTAAATGAGAATGAAGCGATTGGAAATTTGATAGATTTCAGCTGTTCCAACCCGCTTTGTTCTTTATTTCCAAAGAATAAAATTTTAAAAGCAGGCTCTTTTAGATAATCAAAAATGCTTTCTCCATCCTGAAAAGTAAAATAAGGCATTCTGTCACCTGCGTTGACCTTGCCGATTGAGCTTTTAACTGTTAAAATACTTTTGGGATAAGAAATTCCAGTTTGCGATACCAGCGGGAATATCCATTTATTAATGGTGGATTGTTTAGAAATAAAGCCGGCGATAAGAGGAAAGATCTCTAAACGGAGAAAATTCCAAAATGCTCCAGTACCTGCCATCATATCAAACATCCTATCGGTTGTTTGTAAGAGATGTTTGGCATTTTCTGTTCTTTCCGTGTTATAGCTTTCCAGAACAATTGAGTTCGCTTTGTTTTTGATGGTATAGGCTATTTTCCAAGCCAAATTATAGGAATCCTGAATTCCTGTATTCATTCCTTGTCCCCCTGCCGGCGTATGTATATGTGCTGAATCCCCTGCAATAAAACATCGTCCATTCATAAACGAATCGGCTTTGCGACTATGTACCTTATAGGTTGAAAACCACCTTACTTCTTCGAATGTAACATCTGTCATCATTTGCTCTTTAATAGAGTTTTCAACTTCTTCAAACTTAAAATTCTCTGTATCTGTCTTGTCGGGTAAAATACCGACAATGCGGTAATGCCCTTCACCTTCCATCGGAAAGAAAAGAGCAAACCCCTTCTTTATCAGAAAAATGAACAGTTCGTCTTTGTTGATAATGGAACTTTTTAATTTTATATCCGTTACATAAAATATTCTGGGAATAGTATTACCTGAAAACGCCACACCCATTTGATGTCGGACTAAACTGCCGGCTCCATCGCAACCAACCAGATACGCCGCGTCAATTGTTTGTTCCTGCCCATTGGAATTCTTATAAAATACCTTTACACCTTCTTTTTGTTCAAAACGAATGAACTCGCATTTCCAGAGAATTGTTTTTCCGTTTTCAGAAAGGTAATCTACCAGAAGTTTTTCCGTCTTGCTTTGTTCTAAGGAAAGTGCATATGGGAACGCACTTAATCCATCCCCAAGTCCGGCAATATTAATCTTCGCTTTTTGTTTCCCTTCATAAAAAAGATTCATCGCTGTAGTTATCCGGCCTTCTTTTATTGCTTTTCCCGCTATGCCTAATTCATTGAAAATTTCAAGAGTTCGTGCCTGCACGACAAGAGCCTTTGAATAGGGGGTTGTTTTTTCATTTTTTTCAAGGACAATGAAGTCAATATTATATCGGAGTAATTGCACAGCCAGACTCAATCCCGTAGGGCCGGCTCCTATGATGACCACTTGTGTTTTTGAAGATGTTGCGTCTGTTGTCAATTTAATTCCAGTCGTTTTTTTAAAGGTAATCTTGTCAGATGAGACACATTTTCCGCAAGAGAATTTCCTTCCTTGCTGAAAGCCCAGACAAAAAGTGATTTTATGGGGTGGTCTTTTTTTATACTTTCAACTGCCTGAATGGTAAGTTTCTTTGCTATACCTTTCCCTCGGTACTCTTGAAATACCATAGCGGAACAGAGATATAATGCTTCATAAGATGAATTCAGTGGAGTTAAGTCAAAAAGCCCCTTCTCAGTAATTTTGCTTTCAATAAACATCTTCATCAGGTCAAGAGTTGTTGGAAAAACCAAAATCCATGCAGCTGGGCCCGTACCATCATTAAACTCCGATACTGTTGCAGGATGAATACGTTTTAACCGTTCAATTATTTTTTCATCTACGCTAAGTTGATTGGGGTCAGTTCTACTTGCAAAAACATCGTCCGCGAGTTGAATCATTCTTTCAAAATTGTTTGCCATGAGTTGAAATTAGAAGATTAACGAAGGAAATATACACTGAATAAGTGTTTCCTTTTCTGCTTTTTACGAACAAAATTTTGAGCGTCTTACAATGCCCGTCTGGCTTTGAATTAATCTAGTTGAACGAAAACCGGAGAGAGAGTTAACGGCAGGATAAAGAAGATCATTTTGGCGAAGATTGGGTAATAGTTGTCATCTTGGAAGCAGTCACATTTCTCGTATAAAGAAAAGACGAAAAATTCTTTTCAGAACCATCTACGACAAGGTAATTTTCAAATTTAAATTGAGAAAATACAGATTCCCCGTTGTCCACTTCGCTTAATTCAAGCCCTTTTCCTCTATTGTTCATCATGGTTCCTTTTTGGAACATGTGGTTAATTGAACAGATTCTTTTTGAAAGGTTCAAATCTTTATCACTTACCAAATACGTTCCAGTTGTTATCTTTTCATTGTAGGGGATTAGTTTATTGTGAATATTTCCAGTGAGGGTTATGACTTTCCATTTGGGATGAGCCTTCATCTGGTTCTTAATGTTGATATACATAAGACTATCTCTGTTCAAGGTATAATATTTTGAGTCATCGAAGAAAAACAGTCTTGCATTCGGGATTTTGCTGACCGTTGAAATCAGGTGTAACCAGGCTTCGGAGCTTCTTCCGTCATTGTACCCCGTCTTAAAAAAGACAGATTCCTTCAAATTGATTTCAGTAGAGTTTTCAATGAAATTGCCTATCAAATCTGCAGGAGCCTCAATTCCAATGAGGACGGAATCTTCCTTCTTCGTAATCAGCTTGGCAAGTCCTGTAACGAATTCAGCAGGTTCATTCGTGCCGTGCATTTCCCCGACCATAATCAGCCGAAATGATTTCAGCCTACCGTAAACGCTATCGCCAAGATTTTCGAGAGAATCAATCTTTACAGCCCTTTTTTTGAGGTATTCGTCCCAACTTTGGGCAGAGATATCGTTCAATAAAAACAGCAAACAAACAAAAAGAACAACTATTTTCATTTCGCCGGAGCTTTTCCGAAAAAAGCAATTATTGATTTGTTGAACCCAATTGAGCCTTGTTCATGTATTTCAGATTTAACGCATACATCACAATAAAAATAACGCCAACAAATCCTCGGATGCTTCCGCTTATAATTCCTATTAATTGTCCCATAAATAAAGGTATAACCACGATCACTGCAACTCCCGCTACATAAAAATAAAATCCCATTTTCTTTAAGTTCCACATTAGAATGGCTCCGGTAAGTTTGAGCAGGCTTGAAATCAGTCCGATTACGGAATATGTCCTTATGCTTTCTGGGCCAATATTTTCGGTTACCGAAATGATTAGCTTTTTCACAAAGCTTGGAGTCTTTTCTTCATCTATTTGATGCTCTCTCATTTGACTTTCCCGTTTTTCAAGGACTTCATTTGCCATTTTGGAAACGGTATCTGCTGAGGCATAATCACGAATACATTTGATTATACCCCATCCGCTACCAATGAATGTGAGGATGCAGATAACGGTTAGGAAAGTGCTTCTTGCTCCCGGTGGGGTAGAAGAAGTTGTTGAAAGGATTGTTTCCATGATCAATGTAAATTAATGCCAAAGGTATGTATTCTTGACGGCCTTACTTCTTTTAATGGCTCAAGAAGGCAAACAAAAAGACAAAATAGGGTTTTTTCAATCTAAAGTATCCACGTATTATGAAGCTCTTTTATTTAAAAATGAATGTAACGATTCAAACCTGCAGAGTTACTGTGACAAAGCGGAGAATGCAATCAAACAAAGGAAAATAATACTTCCAACTCTTCCTTCTGATGAGCCAGCCCCAGTTCCTTTCATCCCTCCACCTCCCGTTCTGGCGTTGACCTGTCCTACTGGTCTCATTACTCCACCCTTGTATTGAGGCATTCTTACAGAATATATCGGAAACTTGCCAATATCATTTCCAAGATGATTACTGTAGACAAAAGTATTGTTATCTACAATGAGTGATGGGGTGAAGAACGATTTACAGGAATCACTATGTGATTTAATATCCTCTGATTTCAATAGACTGGATTTCGCATTTGCTTCAGAAGGTGTAGAATATGTTGAATCCACTCTTGCCTTATCCCTTGCTGTTTGAGCGGTAAGGGTATTCAAAAGAGGAGCAATTATTAAACAGATAATAGTAAAATGCTTCATGATAATACAATATACAAAATACTTAACGCTTATTTGAGTCAATTAGTATGTCTATAAGGCGTATCTTTGTCACATTAAATGCCGGTTACAAAAACCATAAAACTGCCCTACACACCAGAAGCACTCAAAAAATTTCTTGGAGAAAAGAAGGAAATACTTGAAAAAACTTCTAAGGGGGAGCGTGTTGACTTTAACGAAATAAACAATGCCTTTGCAGAAATTCCAGAACACCTGCGAAATAAATATAAGCGAAAAGGGCAATAGCTTTGAATTCGTTACCGACAATAAAATAACATACTGTATCTATACCAATCCTGGAAAGAAGATTATTCCAGGATTTATTTTTTCATCCGAGGTAATATGTTTAGGGTTTTTCCCGTTTCTTCTGAAAAACCTCCATACGACAGCAAGGTAATTGAAACCATTTTAAATTTCATCATTGATTTTTTTGAAAACCGAAACGCAATAATTGCATTCAATTACTCTCCAGCAGGCGGGAAACACTTATTCAGAGAAGAATACTTTAAAAAGTTATATAACAAATATCACAACGGTAAGTTAGACCGGATTGATTTGGAATTAGGTGGCGATGACAGGGGGGCAATGATATTCAGAACGGATAACATACATTCAGAAGCCCTGCATTCTACTACGGGACAAGATATTGTTGAAAAGCTGGATGATAAAACTGATTTTATTGAAACATAAAAAGAGCGGGGTTTCAGGTAAGGGTTTCATCTCACCACAGCCAACCTCTATTCTCAACTTCATCCTCCTCCGGCACCAACACCCTAAACAGGTATTTTATTAATGGATTGTAACTATTTTAGCTCTCAAACGTCTTACATGAAGACATGCAAATCAGTATAAAAGAAGCCCTATTTTTTGCAATTTTTGTGCAAATAAAAAGGTGGCCGAACTGACCACCTTCTGAAACACTTACTGTGTTTGCTCCTCGGACTGGGCTCGAACCAGTGACCCCATGATTAACAGTCATGTGCTCTAACCAGCTGAGCTACCAAGGAATTTCCCTAAAAAGGAGTGCAATATTAGCATTTGTGAGCTAATTATACAATATAATTCTCACTTAATTTAGGGGAAGGGGGATATCCATAATAAACCTAAAATAGAGTTTTTGAACTCATAACTTGCACTTTACATGCACCAAATTTTCAATGTTTTAGCCATAACCAGACAAAATTATGGCAACTTTAAAACTTACTTTGGATTGCAGGAAAAGCTATAATGATGGTAGACATCCTGTAGTTTTCAGACTTACTTCTGACCAAAAAAGCACTTCCATTTACACTGAAACCAGATTATTTCTCTTGAATGGGATAAAAAGAAGGGAAAAGTTACCAAAACACATCCTAATTGTAAAATACTGAACCTCAAACTCATAAAGAGGCAAGAGTATTGGATATTGAGGTACTAGATCATGTAATTCTAACAGCTGATGGCTATTATTCCTTTGCTGATGAAGGGATGATATAAAAAAAGCAGGGTAATTAGTCCTGCTCTTTTATAGATTTAAAATTTAATAACAGTGTGTACTGCAACCAGCACTATTAGTAGGAGCTCCTATATTAGATAAATTTCCACCCTTCAGACTACTCATTTGCTCATTATTTAATTTTGCTACAACTTCTTTTTTTAAACCCAGCTTTTTTTCAAATTTGATCTTTTTCATGTCAATTGGTTTTAAATTAGTTTTCTTCAGAATGCTGTTGCCCAAATTTATGATGTCCAACGGCTATAATTTTTTTTTGTTACATTTTTATATTAGATCCCATAAATAAATATCTAAATGACTGATTAACAATCAAATAAATTTAAAACATTAACAATACCTGAGAGCCAAAATCCTTTGTTTAAAATAAAACTTACTGAAATAAAATAAGGATTTGAATAGTCAGGAGGTCATTTTTTCCAAAATCCAATGATATAATTTCAGAAATTATCTTTTGGGACAGATAATATATATAGCTAAATATGGAAAAGTCTGCTGTCCAGTTTAATTATTGGGCAGCTACTTTCCATTCTTCTATATCATCTACCAAATGTGCAATATCATACCATTTGAAACCAATATTGTTGATCCATTCACCTATGAATTTCCTGTTTTGGCTTATATGACTAGAAAACTTTTGAAATCATTGGATGTTGTTTACGTCGGGATGTTCCTTTAACATCCACCACTTGTACCACAAGTGCACGTGTCACATTGTTTTAAACGACTACTCACATACAGTATTCCTCCATTAACAACATTCATTTCTGTATTGTTTAGGTTTGCTACCGTTTCTTTCTTCAAACGCAGTTTCTTTTCAAATTTTACTTTTTTCATTTTCATTTTAATAATTTCATTTATTCTTCAGTTTGCTGTTGCCCAATTGTTTTTAATATAAAGCTATCACTGCAACGAGCAGATGTCAAATCAAAATATGTTCATTATGAATCGTCCAAATATTATATTCAAATAGGTTTTTTTCTTTTTAAGGTAAATAATACATAAATACAGCCATTTTTCAGCAAAAAAATTTCACAAATCGGTTCTATTATTAATTGCCCAAAAATTCATCTTGGGTTTTACATAAGAATCTGGAATGGTAATGCGGGGCTAGGAATACACATTTAAACCACAAAGCTCACAAGCTAACTTGTACAGATGAAAGCTTTTTGTGCTGCAATCTTTTTAGCTGTTCTTTCTGTAACTGCTTTTGCACAGAGTGATTATTACTTCATTTATTCAGGCAAAATGCTTTAGGTCATGATTCTGTAGTTTCCGGAACAACCCAAGGGAAAGTGTTTATTAGTGCCGGTGTTGGAAGTAATACATGGAGAGATTGGAATAGGCATATGTTATAGAAGGAGGTGTGTGTTTTGTCTTCTCCTGCAAAAAGTAACTGCATTGCGGGTAAGAGCCCTGAGAAATTAGGGCACTTATTTACAAACACTGAAAACAACTTAATTGATCAAAAAGCAGCAAAAGACCGGGTTTATGGCCTGGTCTTTCGTTTACTTCATTGGTGAGTTAAGAGTGATAATGCCAATTTTACACTTTTAGGAACAACTTACGTTTGTGAGGGTATGATGGCAATTCTGCCCGTATACCGTATGGCAGTTAAGAGATGGGCTGGTGTTGTTAGAGCAGCCACCGACCGTTTGTAAAGTATCTCCTCCTTTAAGGCTGTTCAATTCGCTATTGTTTAATGGTGATACGGTTTCTTTTTTTAAACTAAGCTTTTTTTCAAATTTCAACGTTTTCATTTTTATAGTTTTTAAGTTAGTTCCTTCAGTCTGCTGTCGCCCATTTACTTAGTATGTTTCTGAATATAATTACTTCAAAAATAAAGTAAAGTTTTTTGTATGGCGATTAAACATATACTAACGTGTTAAACTTTCAACTTCCATTTTATTTGTCAATTATATCATAATTATATCTATTAATCGGATATTTTTGCATAAAATCCTGATATTAATGTTAGTATTCCAGTATATTATTTAATTGTCTTTGGGGTGATAAGTTAATGAAAAACATACTGGATTTAAGTAAAAATCCGGAATGGCAGGAGATACTTTACGGGGCTACTTACTCCTGATAATAAACTCTTTTCACCCTCCTGGATATGGCTGTTAGTATTTCATAGGGAATCGTTTCGCAGTCTTTTGCAAATTGTGTAATAGGGTATTCTTTTCCAAACACGATTACTTCATCGCCTTCTTTGGCAGAAAGGGTGCTGATATCGATCATGCACATATCCATGCAGACGTTTCCAACGATGGGCGCCGCTATTCCGTTTATCAATAACCGGCCTTTGCCGTTGCTGAGTTTACGGCTCAACCCGTCAGCATAACCTATTGGAACAGTAGCGATGCACATCGCTTTTTTTGCGATGTAGCTACGGTTATAGCCAACACTTTCGCCAGCCTGAATCGTTTTAATCTGAGAGATCGTTGTTTTAAGCGTGTTCGCAAATTCGAGGTGCTTCTGTTCCTTTTCGTCCCAGCCAATTCCGTAGAGTCCGATTCCCAAACGGACCATATCAAACTGGGCTTGTGAAAAACGGCTGATGCCGGCTGAGTTGAGAAGATGGCTTAGTACAGGATAGCCGAGCTCAGAAATGATTATTTCGCGCATACGATCAAAGCGGGCAATTTGGTTCTGTGTAAAATCATCCTGACTGACATCATCTGCGGATGACAAGTGGGAAAAGACCGAACGCACCTGGATCGTTTTGTTCTCTTTTAAAAATACAATGAGTTGCTCGAGTTCCTCTTCTTCAAAGCCCAAGCGGTGCATGCCGGTTTCCAGCTTCAGATGTATGGGTATTGATCTGCCGGAACCAGGAGGTAAACGGCGCCTGACGGCTTCGTTGAACAGGCGGATGATGCGCATTGAGAAAATTTCCGGCTCCAGGCCGTGTTCGATCATCGCGTCATAGCTTTGTTCTTCGGGATTCATGACCATAATAGGTAAGGTAATTCCTGCTTTGCGAAGTTCAACACCTTCGTCTCCGTAAGCTACGGCCAGGTAATCGACATGCTGGAACTGAAGAATATTGGCGATTTCGTAGCTCCCGCTTCCATAAGAGGACGCTTTCACCATTGCCATTACTTTTGTTGTGGGTTTTAGCCTGGAGCGGAAGTAATTCAGGTTATGGACGACTGCATTCAGATTGATCTCCAGGACGGTTTCATGCGACTTTTGCTGCAACTGCCGGGCGATTTGTTCAAAACCGAAGGTTCTGGCTCCCTTGATCAGGATCGCTTCATTCTGGAAACCCTGGCCTCCGAAAACCTGTAAAAATTGTTCGGTACTTTCGAAAAAATGTTTGTCGATTGTGAAATAGTGAGATTGCCGTTCGATGGATTTTCCGATTCCGATGAGCCGGTGGATACCCTTTGTTTCCAGGAGTTGAGCAACTTCCTTGTATAGGATGGTCTCTTCCTTTCCGCTTTGTAGAATATCGGAGAGAATGATGGTCTTCTTAATGTGTTGCTTTTGCTGGTTTAAAAAATCAAGTGCAATCGTCAGCGAGCCCAGGTCTGAATTATAACTGTCGTTAATGATCAGACAGTTGTTAATACCTTCCTTCATTTCGAGCCGCATCGCAACCGGAATCAGGTTTAACATGCGTGTCCGGATAAGATCATTTTCATAGCCCAGCCGAAGCAGGACGATCCAGCAATGGATGGCATTCTCGATGGAACCCTCGTCTGTGAAGGGTATCGTAATCGTTGAACGAGTGCCCGATTGGCTGGTACTTTCCAGTAAGGTATCTTTTTCGTTTTTCTTTATCCGGATAAAATAATCTACGTTCGGGTTGATTTTGCTCCAGCGAACGAATTCATGACAAGTTACAGAGCCTGTGTTATTAGCTATGTCCGGGTAATCGGCACAGTAAATGAGGGTGGTAGCCTGGTTGAAGAGTTTTAACTTTTCGAGCGTTTTGTGTGAATGATTTTGAAAATTTTCGTCATGAGCCTCCCGGAGATTAGTGATCAGACCAATAGTAGGTTGAATGATGGCTGCGAGCTTTCCCATTTCGCCGGGTTTAGAGATACCGGCTTCAAATATTCCAAGCTCATTTTCCGGCCGGAGCTGCCACACGGAAAGTGGCACTCCAACCTGGGAATTATAACTTTTTGGGCTGCGCACGATGTTTTTATCCTCCCGCAGGAGTTGAAATAGCCATTCCTTGACGACCGTTTTCCCATTGCTGCCGGTTATGCCAATAACGGGAATTGTAAACTGTCTGCGGTGATAGGCCGCTAATTGCTGCAGGGCACTAATGGTATCAGCAACTTTTATAAAACACGCATCCGGATAGTTCGCAATTTGTTCAGGATTTTGTTCAACGACAAAGTTACGGACTCCCTTTTCGTAAAGTTCTGCAATAAATTTATGTCCGTCCTGCCGTTCTCCTTTAATGGCGAAAAATAACGCGTTGCCGGCTGATGAAGCGCTGCGGCTATCAATAATAATGGAAAGAATGGTAGTATCACTTTTTCCGGTAACGGAGCCTTGTATTATTTCGGCTATTTGTCTGGAGGTATACATTATTTTTTCACCGAACTGTTAAAACAATTTCTGCACAGGGCCTCGTAATTGTCCTTTCCCCCCAGCAATACCAGGTTCTTCTTTTTTTCTTTGCGATAGGAATGACTGGCAAGATCACCACAACGCATACAGATGGCATGTACCTTGGTTACATATTCTGCGCGTGCCATCAATGCAGGCATTGGGCCGAAGGGTTTTCCATTGTAGTCCATGTCTAATCCCGCGATGATAATGCGTATACCTTTACGGGCTAATTTTTCACAAACTTTCGGAAGTCCCTTGTCAAAAAACTGAGCTTCGTCTATACCTAAAACGTCCACCTGTCCGACTTTCTCGAAAATTTCTTTGGAATCTTTTACCGGTATGGCTTTGATTTCAGTTGCGTCGTGTGACACCACATTGTCCTTGTGGTAGCGTATGTCTATTATGGGTTTAACTATTTCAACTTTAAGCCGGGCTATCCGGGCCCGTTTTAATCGTCGGATCAGCTCTTCCGTTTTACCGGAAAACATAGATCCACAGACAACTTCGATGCAGCCTTTTCGGAATAAAGAGGAAGTCGTGTTTTCGATGAACATGAGTATTTATGTAATTAGCGAGTAGCCAATAGCGAATAGCCAGTAGCGAATAGCCAGTAGGGAAAAAGGTCTCTGATCATAAATACAACTAAACCATATTTAATAGTACCCCTATTCGCTATCGGCTATTCACTATTCGCTTTTGTTACCCTTTCAACATTTTAAAGTTAACAAAAGAAACGATCGGCTTCCTTGTCAACAAGGGATAGCAGTATTTTTGGATAAATTTTTTTCGCGATGGAAAAACTTATCGTAGACGATGATCTGTATCTTTCTCCTCCTACAGACGCGGATAAGGAAGCACTCGTCAGTCACCTGAATGATGAAGAGATTTACCGGTATACTTTGCGCATTCCATATCCCTACACGCATAAAGATGCCCAGGATTTTTTGAATTTGTGCAGGGATCAACGCAAACAATACGGGCGTAACCTTCATTGGCTTATCCGGAGAACAAATGGAGAGGCGATCGGCTGTATAGGTTTTCATTTAAGCTTTGGCACGGATTCGCACCGGGATGAACTGGGTTATTGGATGGCCAGATCTTACCGTGGTTACGGATTTATGACAAAATCGATTAAAAAATTTTGTGAATATGGCTTTAGCTATATCGGTCTGATAAGGATAGAGGCCGTCCTCTTTGACGATAACAAAGCCTCACAGCGTGTTTTGGAGAAAAACGAATTTAAATATGAAGGATTAATGAAGAAAATACATGAGAAAAAAGGAAAGTATTTTGATGGTCGAATGTATGCACTTGTAAAATAATAGTATATTTGTGCCCAAACAAAAAAACAATCAACTATGAAAAAATTAGCAACAATCCTTGCAGTAGCGATTTTCGCAGTATCTGTAAGCGCACAAACAACTCCTGCAGCACCTGCAAAAGATGCTAAAACAGCAACTCCTGCTAAAACAGACAAGAAAGCCGCTAAAAAAGGCACTCCTGCTGACACAAAGAAGGATGACAAGAAAGCAGCTCCAGCTCCTACAAAATAAGAGCGAGTCTTAATTCTTTAAGAAACAAAACCTCCCTTTAAGGGAGGTTTTTGTTTTTAGCAGCAGGCCGTATTCCCATTATTTTCCCGGATTTTGTTAATTTAAGCTATATATATACCTTGCAGGCATGAAGAATAAAACAGAATTACTGAACGGAAAAATAGCTGAAGCACAATTGGGCGGTGGACAGGTTCGTATCGATTCCCAGCATAAAAAAAAGAAATTAACTGCACGTGAACGATTACATTTATTGTTGGATGAAGGCTCGTTTGAAGAAATTGGAATGTTTGTTACCCACCGGTCAAATGAATTTGGGCTTGAAGGGGAAAAGTATTTAGGGGATGGGGTGGTAACCGGTTTTGGGAATGTCAATGGACGTCTGGTATATGTATTTTCACAGGACTTCACTGTTTTTGGAGGTTCTTTATCGGAAACACATGCTGAAAAGATCTGCCGCATTATGGATCTGGCTATGAAAAACGGAGCTCCCCTGATTGGCCTGAACGATAGTGGAGGTGCCCGTATTCAGGAGGGAGTTGTTTCTCTGGGAGGCTATGCAGATATATTTTACAGGAATACCCTTGCATCGGGTGTGATCCCTCAGCTCTCGGCTATTATGGGACCTTGTGCAGGTGGTGCAGTATATTCCCCCGCCATTACCGATTTTGTCCTGATGGTCGAAAACACTTCCTATATGTTTGTTACCGGACCAAACGTGGTAAAAACGGTGACACATGAAGAAGTTAGCTCAGAAGAATTAGGCGGAGCCTCGGCGCATTCTGTTAAATCAGGAGTTACCCATTTTTCTTCTGCAAATGAACTGGAATGTATTCAGACGATAAAACGTTTGCTGAGTTATATGCCGCAAAATTGTGAAGATCCGGCACCTATCTTGGAATATGAAATCAAAGGAAGTGAAAAACGTCCGCAGCTCAGCGCTATTTTACCTGAAAATACGAATCAGCCTTATGATATGCGGGAGGTGATCGAGGGGGTAATTGATGAAGAATCCTTTTGTGAGGTGCATAAAAATTTTGCAGAAAACATTGTTGTGGGCTTTGCCCGTCTTGCAGGAAAAAGTATTGGCATTGTAGCGAATCAGCCGGCTTACCTGGCGGGTGTACTGGATATTAAGTCCTCCACTAAAGCAGGTCGTTTTGTGCGGTTTTGCGATTGTTTTAATATTCCCTTGCTGGTGTTTGAAGATGTACCCGGTTTTCTGCCGGGTACCGATCAGGAATGGAACGGCATTATTTCCAATGGGGCTAAATTACTCTACGCTTTTTGCGAGGCTACGGTTCCCCGTATTACTGTTATTACGCGCAAAGCCTATGGTGGCGCATACGACGTGATGAACAGTAAACACATAGGTGCGGATATGAATTATGCCTGGCCAAGCGCCGAGATCGCAGTGATGGGTGCCAAAGGCGCAGCGGAAATTATTTTCAAAAAGGAAATTGCGGAAGCGAAGAATCCGGAAGCTAAATTGAAAGAAAAAGAACAGGAATACATGGATCATTTTGCGAATCCTTACCGTGCTGCGGAACGTGGATACATAGACGAAGTTATCTTACCGGAAGATACCCGGAATAAACTGATCCGGGCTTTTAAGATGCTGGAAAACAAAGTGGATAAACTGCCACGTAAAAAGCATGGGAATATACCCTTGTAATAAAAATACATTAGTATGAATATTTTGTTGATCGGTTCGGGAGGAAGAGAAAGCGCATTTGCATGGAAAATAGCGCAAAGCCCAAGGCTTAAAAATTTATACATCGCACCGGGCAATGCCGGCACAAAGTCATATGGTATGAATGTGGCTATTTCCGAAACTGATTTCGAAGCGATCAAAAATTTTGTATTGGAAAAAAAGATCGACCTCGTACTGATAGGACCGGAAGCTCCATTGGTGAAAGGCATACACGATTATTTTTTAGCGGATGAAAAATTGAAGACGATTCCTGTAATCGGCCCGAAAAAGGATGGCGCACAATTGGAAGGAAGTAAAGATTTTTCCAAGCAATTTATGCAGCGGCATCAGATCCCAACAGCACGTTATCAGACTTTTACGAAAGAAACCCTGGAAAAAGGGTTTGATTTTCTGGAATCTTTAAAACCTCCTTACGTATTAAAAGCGGATGGATTGGCCGCGGGAAAAGGTGTTGTTATTTTAACTTCCCTTGCTGAAGCCAAAACGGAACTGAACGAAATGCTTGCCAATGCCAAATTTGGTAATGCCTCTGCTAAAGTTGTGATAGAGGAATTTTTGAGTGGACAGGAATTATCGGTTTTTGTTTTAACGGATGGCACTTCTTACAAACTACTCCCTGCCGCCAAAGATTACAAACGAATAGGCGAGGGAGACACCGGTCCGAATACCGGTGGAATGGGGGCAATCTCCCCCGTACCTTTTGCCGATGTTGAATTTTTGAAAAAGGTGGAAGAACGTATTATTGGCCCCACGTTGAAGGGATTAAAACAAGAAGGCATTCTTTACAAAGGATTTATTTTTATAGGATTGATGAATGTGGGTGGAGAGCCCTATGTGATTGAATACAATTGCCGGATGGGCGATCCTGAAACGGAAGTAGTATTGCCCAGGATAAAATCGGATATTCTTGAACTTCTGGAAGGGGTGGGAAAGGGCAATTTATCCAGTAAACATTTTGAAACAGATGAACGTATCGTGATGACGGTCATGCTGGTTTCAGGCGGATACCCGGGAGATTATGAAAAAGGCAAGATTATAAAAGGGCTGGATAAAGTGGAAGGAAGTATCGTATTTCAAGCGGGTACTAAAGAAGAAGGAGCTCAGATCGTTACGAATGGAGGCCGGATAATGGCCATTAGTTCCTATGGAGCGACACTGGAAGAAGTCCGGAAAAAATGCTTAAAAAATGCAGAAGTGATTACCTATGATGAAAAGTTCTACCGAAAAGATATCGGGCTGGATCTATAATCAGCTAATTACTCGATCGTCCCATTTTTATGGGCTTCTTTTGTGTATTTGCTTTGCACCCCCAGCCAGATGAATAAGGCAATGAAGCCAACAATGATCATAAAAAAATTATACTTGTTACCTATTTTTGGCATGATGTGAAAAAAACGGGTACATAAATGTCCGAAACGAATAATATAGTCTGTCATTGTCAGTAAGTATTAATATACGATAGTACAAAAGTAAAAATTTAAAGATAAAAATTAAAATAAAAATACTTACCTGAATGCTTGTACGCTTTTTAAGATCCCATCAACCCATTTTACTGATTGTTATTCCTGTTTTAGCTGCTATACTTTGGTTGCCTGCTTTTTTGCATCCGATTGTACCCATCATCAAACATCAAATGCCTCTATTTGAACTTTTAGCAAGACCCTTCATCGTTTATCCCCGTTTGACAGGTCTGATCGCATTTATCTTTCTTCTTTTACAGGCCTTTCTGTTCAATTATATTCTGGCTAAATATGAATTACTTGGTAAGCCTACCTACCTCCCTGCTTTGCTTTATGTTGTTTTCGGCTCTCTTGCCCCTTCTTTATTACAGTTACACCCTGCATTACTTGCGAATGTTTTCATACTTCTTTCGCTGAATTGTGTTTTAGGAACCTATCGGAAAACAAATGCGCTTTCGGCCTGTTTTGAAGCGGGCTTCTTTATAGCCCTTGCTTCCTTATTCTATTTCCCTGCTGTACTTGGAATTGTTTTCATTCTGATTGCCGTTTTAGTACTCAGGCCCTTTTCGGGACGGGAGTTGACAATTGTTTTACTTGGATTTTTATTGCCCTACCTTTATCTTTTCGTCTATTATTTTGTAGCCGACAAACTGGATTACCTGTTGGTCGATCGGATGTTATTTCCGTTTATGAGCAGGGATCTGAAGTTTGATGTTGAAATTGCACAACCTTATTACGAACTTGTTTTTTTTACCGGAATTGCAGCCTTGCTTTCCATTGGAAGAGGCATGGAAACAAGCAGCCGTTCTGTTCAGTACCGGAGTAACATAACTGTGCTGCGTTGGTTGTTTATAATCGGATGTTTGACTTTGGTACTTTCTCCGGGTTTAAATTATAGCTACTTTTTTATGGCCCTGATTCCTTTGCTGGTACTCATAACAAGTTATTTTCTATGGGCCAGAATTGTCTGGCTTGCAGAGATCATCATGTGGATGCTGGTGTTGGTGATTGTGTTTAATAGATATTGAGCGAATAAGTGACTAGTCACTTATTCGCTATTCACTATTTTTCTTAAATTTACCTTGACAAAAAAAATTCATGAGCAAATTCGGAGTTGTTGTTTTCCCGGGGTCTAATTGCGATCAGGATATGATCTATGTATTGCGCGATTTGATGGGACAGGAAGTGGTTGAACTTTGGCACAAAGATAAAGATCTTAAAAAGTGTGATTTTATTGTATTGCCGGGAGGTTTTTCCTATGGGGATTACTTACGGTCCGGGGCCATCGCCCGTTTTGCACCTATTATGGAAAAAGTGATCGACTTTGCTGCCAAAGGAGGATATGTAATGGGCGTGTGCAACGGTTTCCAGATTTTATGCGAAGCCGGTTTGGTTCCGGGTGCTCTGCTGCTGAATACCGAACGTAAATTTATTTGCAGGAATGTATACATAAAGGCGGAACAAGCCGATACCCTTTTGACCTCCGGAATACCTGCCGGTAAAGTGCTTAAAATACCGATTGCACATGGAGAAGGTAATTATTTTGCAGATGCGGACACCTTGAAAAAAATGGAGAAGAACGGGCAAATACTCTTCCGTTATTGCGATGAAAAGGGCAATATAACTCCTGAAGCTAACCCGAATGGCTCCCTCGCTAATATCGCAGGAGTATGCAATTCCGGTAAAAATGTATTTGGCATGATGCCTCATCCGGAACGTGCTTCGGATCCGGTACTGGGAAATACAGACGGCACGTTCCTTTTCCAGTCTCTTTTGAGCACTGTATTACAGTAAATTCAGCGGGTAATTTTAGATCTGAGAGACGAATTTTGCAATTGCAAATGCAGCTCCGGCTGCAAGCGCTCCGATCACTGTTGTTTTAACAGCTCCTATAAAAGGATTCTGTCCTATCGCTTTGTTTTTGAAATAGCCGAACAGTATCAGGGCAAGTAGTGTTATGATTACTGAGTAATAAAGCCCCTTTGCCGGTGTGCCTGAAAAAAAATAAGGTAACAGCGGTATAAATCCTCCCAGGATATAGGCCAAAGCAATGGTGATCGCGGAATTGCTGGCGCTATTCATATTGGGTTCTTCCAGGCAAAGCTCAAACTTCATCATGAATTTTACCCACTTGTCTTTATCCACGGCCAGCTCATCCACAAAGTCTTTTTTCACCTGATCGCTGATTCCATATTGGGCTAGTATTTCTTCGATTTCCTGTTTCTCTTTTTCCGGAACAACCTCTACTTCCTGGTATTCTCGTTTCTGTTCTGCAAAATAATGCTCGTAGGCCGTTTTGCCGGCCAGGTATCCTCCAAGTCCCATTGCTATGGATCCTGCAATGATTTCTGCAATGCCTGCAGTTACGACGATGGTCGTACTGGTTACAGCCCCGCTTAGACCTGCCGTGAGAGCAAAAGGGACCGTTAATCCGTCCGACATACCAATGACGATATCCCGTACTGTTTCAGAACCCGTAAAATGTGTTTCCTGATGTTCCATTGTTGGATTCAAAAATACGAAATTATAAAGGCATTAGTTGTTTAGAATGATTCTAAATACCAGATTTAAGGTATTGCGTCTTCTTACTTTCCCTCGGTTCTTTGCATCCGAATAAATAATTGCAGACAAACATTAAAAGCAGAAAAATAGTATGGACTCATTAAGGAAAGTTGTTTTCAGCAGTATGCTGTTTTTGCAAGCTGGGTCTTTTTTAGCCCAAACGCAAACGGATAAACAAAAAGAGCCGGGCAAGGATAGTACAATCAATGGGTTTGCGCCTGGAAAAGTAGTATTGCGGGAAGTGGAAGTGAAGGGGGTATTATCCATCAGCGGAATGGGGCACCTGGAGGAGGTACATGATGGTATTATTTATTCCGGTAAGAAAAATGAAGTAATTACCCTGGATAGCCTGGATGCCAATACCGCTCAAAATAATCCCCGGCAGGTTTTGGGAAGAATTCCCGGCGCTAATTTCTCAGAAACAGAGGGTGGAGGATTTCCTTCCAATGGAATTGCCTTCAGAGGATTGAATCCAACACAATCGGTGGAATTGGATACCCGTGAAGACGGGTACAATATTGCCGGAGATATTTATGGTTATCCGGAATCCTATTACCTGCCTCCCCTCGCAGCCATTGAACGCATAGAGGTTATCCGGGGAGCATCTTCGTTGCAGTTCGGCCCTCAGTTCGGAGGGGTCATCAATTATATTGTGAAAGACGCACCTGCAACTAAACCTTTTGAATATACCACAGAGCAAACAGGAGGAAGTTATGGACTGTTCAATTCGTTTAACGGATTCGCCGGCACGATTAAGAGATGGAGCTATTATACCTTTCTGCAGTACGAAGGAACAGAAGGGTGGAGACCAAATTCCCAGGTACAACAGGCGATTGGTTTCGGAAGGATTGAATACAAAGCCAGCAATAAATTCAAGATAGGTATGGAATATTCTTTGTTGCGGAATGTTATTCACATGCCAGGAGGATTGGATGACACTGAATTTAACCAAAATGCGAATCAGAGTTTCCGCGCCCGGAACTGGTTAACGACTCCCTGGAATGTAATTGCACTTACGTCGGAATACAAGCCTTCGGATAAGCTGTTGTTCACCTTTAAATCGGCGTTCAATTTGAGTCAGCGTAATATCGTCTGGAGAAATGAAGATGGAGGACCAGAGGCACTAGACACCATTAGTCGTGCAACCGGAGCCTATGCGCCAAGAGAAGTAGAACATGAAGGATTCAGAAGTTCAACCAGCGAGCTTCGTATGCTCGCTACTTATACGATCAAAGGAGTTAACCAATCGCTGGCGGCAGGAGTACGTATTTTTGACGGATTTATGAACCGGGAAGAAGGGGGACCTGGTTCAACAGGAATTGATTTCGATCTTAACTTATATGGAGGCACGTATTCCAATAATTTAAATTTTCTCACATTTAACGTAGCCCCTTTTGTGGAAAACACGTTTCATATCGGAGAACGTCTTTCGATTACGCCTGGATTCAGATTTGAATACATTCAATCGTCCGCCACCGGCTATGTGACTACTGACAACGATTCAGTTATTCATGTAAACGAAACAAAATCGAGGTATATTCCGCTGGCAGGTTTGGGAATACAGTTCAAGACGAGCAGTACGACAAATATTTACGTCAATATTTCTCAGGCTTACCGGCCTATTGAATATTCTTTTCTGTATCCGCTTGGTCTGGACATAGACGCAAAAATAGATCCCAACCTGAAAGACATCAGCGGGTATAATGCGGATTTCGGATGGAGGGGCAGTATTAAGAATTACCTGAATTTTGATATAGGCGGGTTTTACATGGTCAGGAATAATGATATCGCCATAGAAACGCTGAAGGATTCCAGTACCTATGAAACCAATGTGGCAAGTGCGGTTTATATGGGCGCGGAAACATATGTGGAACTCAATATTACAAAGCTATTTACGAATCAGTCGAAAATGGGAACGCTAAGTGTTTTTAATTCGTTTGCGTATGACAATGCCAGGTATGTAAGTGGTTTGTACAAAGGTAATCAGGCAGAATTTGCGCCGGCAACCATCGAGCGGGTTGGGGTAACCTATGCGGTTAAAAAATTCTCTACTACTTTTCTGATCAGCAGCACCGCAAAATCTTTTTCAGATGCCAATAATACAGTCTACAGTCCGGATGCTGAAGTGGGCCTGATCCCTGCCTACCAGGTGATGGATTGGTCTGCCAGCCTGAAAATCAAGAACTACAAAATTAAATTGGGATTAAATAATATCGCGAACGCAAGCTATTTCACCATTCGTACAAATGAGTATCCTGGTCCTGGAATTATTCCATCCATGGGCAGAAGCTTTTATGTTGGCTTCGGAGCTACGTTTTAGTTTGTTTTGTTGTATTTTCATATTCTATAATCCGATGGTATGAAAAGAAAATACACCAATCAGTTTGTTAAGGAGTTATTGGAATCAGGAGATCAGAAGGAGCTAAAAAAAGCGCTTCACAGCTGGCACTCCCCTGAAATTGCTGCATTAGTTGAAACCCTGCCGGATCATCAAAAGACCATTGTATTCGGAGTATTATCGAGTGCATTGGCGATAGATACCTTTAAGGTATTAGATCATCAAACCCAAAAGATACTTATTAAAGATCTGGCGTTTGAGCAAGCTGCAAAAATTTTAAATGAGATCCAGCCCGACGACCGTACCGAATTTCTTTCAGAACTTCCCAGTAATACCGTTAAGGAGCTTCTGAAATTACTTTCTGAGGAAGAACGCAAAGTTACCTTATCCTTGCTGGGATATCCGGAACATAGCGTAGGGCGTTTAATGACGCCCGATTATATTGCGGTGAAAGAAGACTGGACAGTGAAGCATGTACTGGATCATGTCAGAATGTTTGGACATGACAAGGAAACCATTAACGTCATCTATGTGATTGACGAGAAGGGCGTGCTGATCGATGATATCCGGATACGGGAATTTCTTTTTGTGGCACATGAAAAAAAAGTAAGTGATTTGATGGATCATAAATTCATTTCCTTTTTTGTTACGGATCAGGAAGAAAGCGCGATTAATGTTTTCCGGAAGAATAACCGGGTGGCCCTGCCGGTAACAGATGCAAACGGCATATTACTTGGAATAATAACCATTGATGATGTATTACGTCTGGCCGAAAAAGAAGAAACGGAAGACATGCAGAAAATCGGGGGGGTAGAAGTACTGGAAGAGCCTTATATGAATATTCCCTTTTTAAAATTAATGAAGAAGCGATCCGGCTGGCTGATCGTTTTATTTGTCGGAGAGATGTTAACGGCAACCGCTATGGGATATTTTGAGGATGAGATTGCCAAAGCAGTGGTATTGGCGCTCTTTGTTCCCCTTATTATTTCCAGCGGGGGGAATTCAGGTTCACAGGCCTCTACGCTGATCATACGGGCGATGGCGCTGGGAGAAATAACACTGAGAGATTGGTGGAGAATCATGAAGCGGGAAATATTCTCGGGACTATTTCTTGGTTCTGTACTGGGTATAATTGGCTTTGCAAGGGTTGCGGCCTGGAGTTTATTTACGCCCATTTATGGCCCTCACTGGATGTTAGTAGCTTTTGTAGTCGCCTTTTCCCTGGTTGGAGTGGTACTATGGGGTACCTTATCCGGCTCTATGCTGCCGTTGATCCTGAAAAAAGCCGGGGCGGACCCTGCTGTTTCTTCTGCACCTTTCGTAGCGACGCTTGTGGACGTGACAGGATTGGTGATCTATTTCACGATTGCCATGACGATTATGAAGGGAGTGATGCTGTAAATTTCAAGCTCCGATCAGTTTTTTGATTTCATTTAATTTCAAAAGTGCCTCTACCGGTGTTAAGGTATTAATGTCGGTACTCAGGATGTCCTCCTTTATTTGTTCCAGGACGGGATCGTTCAACTGGATAAAGCTTAATTGAAGATCAGTTCCTGTTTCCGGTTTAAAGTTTAAGGTCTGGGGTTTATGCGATCCTGCGGCAGGTTCCTCATTCCTTTTTTCTAATTTACTCAGTATTTCTTTGGCCCGCGCAACTACTTTTACGGGCATTCCGGCCATTTGGGCCACGTGAATACCAAAACTGTGTTCGCTTCCTCCTGGCACCAGTTTGCGCATAAACAAAACCTTATTGCCTATTTCTTTCACCGATACGTTAAAATTTTTAACCCGCTTGAAAGAAGCAGATACATCATTCAATTCATGGTAGTGAGTCGCAAATAATGTTTTCGCTTTAGCGGCCGGGTGTTCATGTAAAAACTCCACGATAGCCCAGGCGATGGAAATACCGTCGTAGGTGCTGGTCCCCCGGCCAATTTCATCCAGCAGGATCAAGCTCCGGTCAGAAACGTTGTTAAGGATACTTGCTGTTTCATTCATTTCCACCATGAAGGTCGATTCACCGGAGGAGATATTGTCAGATGCCCCCACCCGTGTAAATATTTTATCGACGATACCAATGTTAGCATGTTTGGCAGGGACGAAACTTCCCATTTGTGCCATCAATACGATCAGGGCTGTTTGCCGGAGTAAAGCAGATTTACCGGACATGTTCGGTCCGGTAATGATAATAATCTGTTGTGAATCATTATCCAGGTAAACATCGTTGGCAACATACTCTTCACCAATGGTTAATTGTTTTTCGATCACCGGATGGCGTCCGTCTTTAATGTCAAGTATTTTTGTGTCGTTCACATGCGGACGAACATAATTGTTTTTCAAGGCAAGCGTTGAAAACGTAAGCAGGCAATCAATGCTTGCCAGCAAGGAAGCATTGAGCTGAACAGGAACGATATAATCAGCCAGGGCATTGACCAGATCTGTAAAAAGACCAGCTTCCAGTGCGAGTATTTTTTCCTCGGCCCCCAGTATTTTTTCTTCGTATTCTTTCAGCTCTTCCGTGATGTAGCGCTCCGCATTACTCAGCGTTTGTTTACGCATCCAATCGGTAGGAACTTTGTCCTTGTGTGTATTGGTAACCTCCAGGTAATATCCAAACACATTGTTAAAGGCGATCTTCAGGGAAGGAATTCCGGTTCGTTCAGCTTCCCGAAGCTGGATTTGCAATAAATAATCCTTTCCCGAATAAGCGATTTTCCGAAGTTCGTCCAGCCCGGCATGTACACCCTCTGCAATCACATTGCCTTTGTTTACTAAAAAAGGGGGATCGGGTTTCAGTTCTTTTTCAATTTTATCAATTGCCGCCTGGCAGAAGTCCAGTCGTTCTCCCGTTTTTTTTAAGGAAGGGTTATCGGATTTGTCCAGTAACTCTTTTATGGGTCGAATCGCGATCAAGGCTCGTTTCAGCTGCGCCACCTCTTTAGGTGAAATGCGTGCGGTGGCAGTTTTGGAAACGATCCGTTCTAAATCTCCGATCTGTTTCAATTGTCCGGAAATCATTTCAGCTGTTTCCGGGTGATTCAAAAAATAACCTACGCATTCCAGGCGCTCCTCAATGGGAGCTTTATCTTTCAAGGGTAAAGCCATCCAGCGCTTAAGCATACGTGAACCCATTGGAGAAACGGTCTGATCGATTACATGAAGGAGGGTACGTGCATTTTCGTTATGAGAACCAAAAAGTTCAAGGTTACGGATTGTAAATTTATCCAGCCATACATATTTTTCTTCTTCAATGCGGGAAATGTTGGTGATGTGCTGTACCTTATCGTGTTGCGTTTCGGCCAGATAATGTAAAATAGCTCCGGCAGCCGCTATTCCCATGTCAAGCGTGTCGATACCAAATCCCTTTAAAGATTTGGTATTAAAATGTTTCAGAAGCGATTCAGTTCCAAACGCTGGACTGAAAGCCCAATCATCCAATCCGTAGGAATAAAATTTTTCGCCGAAGGTTTCAAGAAAATGCTTTTTATTATTTTTCTGGAACAGTATTTCGCCGGGGCGAAAGCTCTGCAGCAGTTTGTCAATATATTCCAGGGATCCCTGTGCCAGGAGAAATTCTCCGGTAGATACATCCAGGAAGGAGACACCTGTTATGTTGGCGGAAGAATTGGAAGAAGTTCCCAAAGCAACGCTGGCTAAGAAATTATTTGATTTATGATCCAGTACTTTATCATTGTAGCTGACTCCGGGGGTTACCAGTTCTGTGACACCTCGTTTAACAATGGTCTTGGTCATTTTTGGATCTTCCAATTGGTCGCAGATAGCGACCCGTTGCCCGGCCCGTACAAGCTTGGGTAAATAACTATCCAGGGAATGATAGGGAAAACCGGCGAGTTCAATAAAGGACGCGGATCCATTTGCCCGGCGTGTCAGCACAATTCCGAGTATTCCGGAAGCTTTCACGGCATCCTGTCCGAATGTTTCATAAAAATCCCCTACCCGGAACAGTAAAAGAGCATCCGGATATTTTGTTTTAATGGCATGGTACTGTTTCATCAGCGGCGTCTCTACCGGCGCTGCCGCGCTTTTTATCATGCTTCGGTTTTTCAATTCAAAGTAAAAATACAAATAAGTTTGAGCATCTTTGCAGTATGCGTAAATTACTGAATGAAGAGCTCAGCCGGAAAACGGTGAGCGAGTTTAAGCAATCTCCAAAGACACCTTTGGTCGTTGTGCTGGACAATGTCCGAAGTTTACACAACGTAGGTTCTGTGTTCCGTACAGGAGATGCCTTTCTTATTGAATCGCTTTATTTATGTGGCATTACCGGAACTCCCCCCAATAAAGAAATTCAGAAAACGGCCCTGGGTTCGACAGACACAGTAGATTGGAAATATTTCAAAACCACGAAAGAAGCGATCGATTCCTTACTGCAAAATGGATATAAAGTATATGCCATTGAGCAGGCTGAAAATGCGGTCACCTTGGATAAATATAGTCCTGCTGAAGGTGAAAAACTCGCCTTAGTATTTGGTCATGAAGTAAAAGGAGTCGAGCAGGAAGTGATCGACAATTGCACAGGCGTTATCGAAATTCCACAGGCGGGAACCAAGCATTCACTCAACATAGCCGTTAGTGCCGGAATAGTTATCTGGGACCTCTTTTTGAAATTGAATCCCCTATTGGCTAATCGCTAATCGCTATTGGCTCGCTTCGCTCTTAATTCACCAGCGCTTTAAACCCAGCATCATCTCTTAATTTGATGAACTCTGCGTCGTTCTTTGCTTTGTCCTTATAAGAAGCATCTTTACCGATTGCAGTTTTCAGGTTATTAATAACCATATCAGTTTTCGCTGTACGCGCACCAATGATCGCTTTCAGATAATAACCCAGTGCAGAATCTTTGTCATCCGATGCATCAATTACCTGTGCAGCAGCATCCGGACTTCCATTCAGCACTTTGGCCAATGCCATGTTGAACGTATTGAAACTTCCGAAGTTGGATACAGCACTTGCGTAATTACCGTTCATGATGTCAATAATTCCCATGTTATAGTTTACTTCAGCGCCCGCACCAGCAGCTTCTTTGTATAGTTCAGTTGCTTTTTTGCGATCGCCTTTCCAACGTGCAACAATCCCTTGGTTATTTTTAATAATCGGATTCTTTGCATCCACCGTCGCTGCTTTGCTGAATTCAGCATCCGCATCCGTCATTTTGTTTTGCATAAGATAGATACAACCCGCATTGTTGATCGCTCTCCAGTCGCTTGGGTATTTACCTTCAGCAGCTTTGTAGATCGTCAAACGCGTATTCATGTCTTTTGTAAGGTTTGCCCCTGCATACAGTAATTCTTCCACGGAAAGACTGTCAGGAGTGGAATTTACCAATTGCATAATCTGATCATCGCTTCTGCTTTTTTCTTCACCGTTTAAGGTAAGTTCAGATCTCCTTAATTTTGGAAGGATATGATCTTCCACTTCCACAAAGGATTTCGCCATGTTTTTAATTTCTTTATTACGTTGGTCAGGATCAGAATACATCGTCAGAACACGCAGGATAAGGTCCTTGTCCTTAATGTCGGATTTTTCCATCGCGGCTTTAAATCCGTCCCAATCCTCACCCTTACCTGCTTTGTTATAAAATTCTTCCTTTTCTCCTGCTTCCAGTTTGTATTTCTTTTCTTTGAAAAGTGCCATCAGCGCTTTTGCCGCACTTGCTGCACGATCGTTTGCCAGGTTGGTGTTCATGCCTTGCTCACCGTCCGGTGAAGCATAAGCCGTTACATTTATACCTTTGAACTCATAACCCTTTGCAAGACCTTTTTCAATAAATTCTTTGAAATTTTTCATGTCTGCACTATTCATTTCCGTCGGCCGCACATTAGACTGACTGATGACATAATAAATAACCGAATTCACCGATACCGGTTTGGTTTTGGTAAAAGCATCTTTACCCATGATGGATTTCTCATCACTCTTAACGAGGAAAGGTGTCACAATTGTACCATCCGCTATTTTTATCTCGGGAAAATCCTTTTTCTTTGTTTTAACTGCTCCGGATATTTTTAGTTCCACTGTAGCATTTTCCATTCCTTTTTCATAACCAGTATGGTCAGAATAAGAGAAACTGCCTCCTGCCGCATTCGCTACCTTTGTTCCGGTACCTTCTGCTTTTTCGCCGATAACGGTAACCGATTTAAGCGCCTTTTCACCACCTGTGTATTTGATAGTTGGAGTGATAGTCAATACCGCTTTTTTTGCGAAATATTTGGCAGGATACTTACCTGCAATGGTAACGGATACGCTATCACCATTCATTTGAATTGGGTTAGGCGTTACTGTATATTGAACAGTATTTGCATTTTTAGCCATTTTGCCTAAGCCGTCACATGCGGTAAAACCTATGGCTGCAAAAGCTGCCAGACTCAAAATTTGTAAACTGTTATTTTTCATCAGTAAATGTTTTACTTGTTTGGTTTAGTATTCGTTACGCTAACTAACAGTTGCAAAAGTAACTATTTTTTTAAAATATGAAAGATATTTACAAAGTTCTTATAATGAGAAGTTTAGCTCAGTTTTGCAACACTCAGGGTATCCTTGCAGTTTTTTAACATTTGTTCAATGTTCATACCGGTTATGGGATGTTTGTATTCCGGAGCAAGTTCAAACATAGGTTTCAGCGCAAAATTACGTTCCTGCAGGCGGGGATGCGGAATCGTCAGGAATTCCGTTTCCAAACGGTCATTGTTGTAAAAAAGGATGTCAATGTCGATCATTCTTGGGCTAAATTGCTCATCCTCTTTGCGTTTGCGCCCCATCAGGCGTTCAATGGAGAGTAATTCATGCAATAACATGGAAGGTTCCAGGTGCGTTTCAATAAATACGGCCTGATTGAAGAAGAATTGCTGATGGGGATTTTTCCCCCAGGGAGCTGTTTCATAAACAGAGGAGTGTTTCAGGATCTTACCTGCATAGTTTTCGATATGTGACAAAGCGTCCAACAGATTCTGACGCCTGTTTCCCATGTTGGAACCTAATAAAAGATAAGCTTTATGCATCTCCCGAATTTAACATCGGTTAAGTAACAAAAAAAATTACTTTTGGACAAGCTTTAATATGAGTAATATTGCCACATGACAGAAGAAACCAAAATTATATACAGATGAAACAATTTTTTAAATACGTACTGGCGACCATGACCGGTTTGATCATTACTTTTTTCCTGTTCCTCTTTTTGCTTTTTGTTATCGCATTGGGAGTTGTCTCCTCTGCTACCAAGGAAAAGACGTTTACGGTAAAGTCTAATTCCGTGCTCCACCTTAAGTTTACGTTGCCGGTTACCGAACGTACTGCAAATAATCCATTCAAAGATTTTAATTTTGCTTCTTTTTCTGCTAACAAGCAGCTTGGTCTGAATGACATACTGGAGAATATCGAAAAAGCAAAAACAGATCCGGATATAAAAGGTATTTATATGGATATGAGTAGCGTTCCTGCCGGAATTGCCACCATTGAGGAAATCCGGAATGCACTTATTGACTTTAAAACTTCCGGAAAATTTATTTTATCCTATAGCGAAGGATATGGCCAGGGAGCTTATTATTTAGCCAGTGTAGCCGATAAAATCTACCTCAACCCCCAGGGTAATCTGGATTGGAAAGGGATCAGTGCGCAGATTATGTTCTTTAAAGGCGCACTTGAAAAGCTGGAAATAAGTGCACAGATATTTCGTCATGGTAAATTTAAAAGTGCGATTGAGCCCTTTGACCTGGAGAAAATGAGTACGGCCAACCGTTTACAGACTCTGACGTATATTGACGCGATCTGGAATCATTTGTTAGAAGGCATTTCTAAAAGCCGTTCCGTTTCTATTGAAGAATTGAACAGCCTGGCTGATAATATGAGTATTCGTAAACCCGAAGACGCTGTCAGATTTAAACTGGTGGATGGTCTTAAATACAAGGATGAAATAATCGATGAACTGAAAGAGAAACTTGGCCTGAAAAAGAAGAACAAGATCAATTATGTAGACCTGGATGAATACATACATGCTCCTAAAACGGAGAAGGGTGCTGGTAAGGAAAAAATCGCCATTATTTACGCAGTGGGTACTATTGAAAGTGGAGAAGGAGATGAAGAAAGTATAGGTTCAGAACGAATTTCAAAAGCTATCCGGGAAGCCAGAATGGATAGCAACATCAAGGCCATTGTATTGCGTGTAAATTCTCCGGGAGGAAGCGCATTGGCATCTGATGTTATCTGGAGAGAAGCTTTTCTGGCAGAAAAAGCCAAACCCTTTATTGTATCGATGGGAGATGTGGCCGCTTCGGGCGGTTATTATATTTCCTGTGCGGCGGATATAATTGTTGCACAGCCGAACACGATTACCGGTTCCATCGGTGTATTCGGGATTTTGCCGAATGCACAAAAGTTTTTCAATAATAAACTGGGTATTACCATCGATACGGCAAATACCAATAAACATGCGGGTATGGGCAGCCCCTTCCGTCCTGTTTCTGCAGAGGAAGGACAGGTTATTCAGCAAAGTGTGGAGGACGTGTATGACGTGTTTACCAGTAAAGTAGCAGATGGCCGTAAAAAGACAAAAGGAGAAATAGACAGCATTGGACAGGGAAGGGTCTGGAGCGGAACAGATGCAAAGAAAATCGGGTTGGTGGATGAACTGGGAGGAATTAAAGAAGCCATCCACATTGCTGCGAAAAAGGCAAAATTGGAAAAATACAAAATTGTTGAACTACCCAAACAAAAAGATTTCTGGGAACAATTGGTTAAAGATTTTAGTGAGGACACCGAAACTAAAATGCTGAAAAAAGAGCTGGGTGTTAATTATGAATACTACCGGCACTTTATGGAAATAAATAATGCTAAAGGTGTTCAGGCAAGAATGCCCTATGATATGCTGATTTATTAATGCCAGAAGGGGGGATTAAATGAAGGTCGGCTTGTTTTTCGGTTCTTTTAATCCTGTTCATATTGGTCATATGGCCATTGCCAATTACCTGATTGAGTTTTCCGATTTAGAGCAGATCTGGTTTGTTGTTTCCCCGCATAACCCCTTGAAAGAAAAAAAGACATTGCTGGCAGATCATCATCGTTTGCAATTGGTAAAAGAAGCGATCGGAGATGATAAGCGTTTTAAAGCGAGCGATATTGAATTTAAATTGTCCCAGCCATCTTATACGATTCACACGCTTACCTATTTGAAAGAAAAATACCCGGACAAACAGTTCGTCCTGATCATTGGTTCGGATAACCTCCCGACGTTCCACAAATGGAAGAATTATCAAGAGATCATAAAGGAATACCCCCTATATGTTTATCCACGCCTGGGATCTGCCCCTGTATCCTCCTCTTCTGTGGAGAAAGCGATCACCCGGCTGAATGCTCCGGTGATGGAAGTTTCATCCACTTTTATCCGGGAAGCGATCCGGGATAAAAAAGATATGCGCCACTTTTTACCGGAGGCAGTATACAATTATATCCGGGAAATGCATTTCTATAAGAAGTAATCCTGGGCTTGGTTTAATAAAAGGAGTCTTTCTTACCCTTGTATGCACCCGAGAAAAACAGGTCAAGTTTTGCCCCCAAAATAAGCCGATGGGAATTAATATCTGCGAATGCACTGATACCTCCCCCCGTATCGTAGGTGAATTTTTTAATTAATTCAGTGTTGAAGTAAAGGCCTACATCCTTGATAGGATTTTGATCATATCCATTGCCCTGACGTTCGTAAAAAGTAGAGAACGAAAGCCCTCCGAAATAGGCAAAGTTAAGGTTGCCGTCTTCTGTGCGTTTTCCGTAACACAAGTGAAACTGGTAATTGTTGTATTCGCCAAATTGGTCTCCTGTGACAAACAATCCGAACTGGAAATACTCCTTTTGAATGTGAAAGTTATAGTCAATACCTCCGGTGAATTGCTGTCCTCCGAACTGACTGTTTTTTGCGATACCTCCTCCGGCACTTAACCAGTTATTATACTTTCTGAAAACATTGTCTGCAACAAGAGTATCTCGTTTCCACACAGGTTTCGAAGCCTGGCCCTGGGCCATTGTTTTTGTGCAAAACAAGAAGGGTATGCAAGCCAGGTAAAACAGGTATTTTAGTTGACCGTACATTATTGCAGTGAGCCTACCATCGTTTCAGGTTTCACCCACTGGTTAAATTGTTCGTCTGTCAGCAGGCCAAGGTCAATTGCAGCTTTGCGCAAAGACAGCCCTTCCTTATGAGCTTTCTTGGCAATTTTGGCTGCATTCTCATAGCCGATATGCGGGTTGAGTGCGGTTACCAGCATTAAGGATTCTTCCAGATGCTGTTGAATCATCTTCAGATTAGGCTGAATGCCCACCGCACAATGTTCATTGAAAGAAACACAGGCATCTCCAAGCAAACGTGCCGATTGTAAAACATTTGCTGCGATAAGTGGTTTGAATACATTTAATTCAAAATGTCCCGTTGCACCTCCGATAGAGACGGCTACATCATTGCCCATTACCTGGGCACAAACCATCGTCAAGGCTTCGGGTTGAGTCGGATTGACTTTGCCCGGCATGATGGACGAACCCGGTTCGTTATCCGGTATGCTGATTTCACCGATTCCGCAGCGGGGGCCGGAACTGAGCATGCGGACGTCATTTGCGATCTTCATTAAAGAAACGGCGGAGCGTTTGAGTGCTCCTGAGAGTTCAACCATTGCGTCATGCGCTGCCAGGGCCTCAAACTTGTTCGGAGCCGTAACGAAAGGAAGGCCGGTAAGCTCGGCTATTTTTTTTGCCACCAGCACATCGTATCCTTTAGGGGTATTCAATCCGGTCCCGACAGCCGTACCTCCAAGCGCTAATTCGCTGACAGCCTGCAAAGCATTTTTTAAGGTGCGCAGGCTATTGCTGATTTGCTGTGCATAACCCGAAAACTCCTGGCCAAGTGTCAGTGGGGTGGCGTCCATAAAATGTGTGCGGCCAATTTTTACAATGCTTTTAAATTCCACCGATTTTTTTTGCAAGGTAGCCTGCAGTTTTTCCATTCCCGGAATAGTTACTTCGCTCACCAGTTTATAGGCAGCAATATGCATGGCGGTAGGAAATGTATCATTTGAGGATTGAGATTTATTGACATCATCATTCGGATGGAGTACCTTTTTTTCATCTGTGAGTTTCCCCCCGTTAACGACATGTGCCCGATAGGCAATGACTTCGTTGGCATTCATGTTCGATTGTGTACCGGAGCCTGTTTGCCAGATAACAAGCGGAAATTGTTCGTCCAATTTGCCGGTCAGAATTTCATCACATATTTTGGCAATCAGGTCTTTTTTATCGGCTGTCAATACGCCCAACTCATTATTTGCCATCGCGGCGGCCTTTTTCAGGTAAGCGAACGCATGAATGATTTCCTTGGGCATAGAGGCTTCCGAGCCAATCTTGAAATTGTTCCGGGAACGTTCGGTTTGTGCACCCCAGTATTTATCGGCTGGTACTTTTACCTCGCCCATGGTATCTTTTTCAATGCGGAAGTTCGTTTCTGTCGCCATGATTGAATTTGTCATTTGGTTGTTTCTAAAGGTATCAAAATAATTTTTCAATAGTTGAAGCAGGTCGGCCGATAACTGCTTTGTTTCCCTTCACGATAATGGGCCGTTCAATTAAAACAGGGTTTTTAACTAATACCTTTATCCATTCTGTTTCCGTTAGCTTTTTGTCTTTGTATTTTTCTTTGTAAAGAGGCTCTCCTTTGCGGACAATCTCTTCCGCTTTCATACCAAGTTTTTTTAATAATTCTTTGATCTTTTTTTCATTCAGAGGACTTTTCAGGTACTCCACGATTTCAATATCCATTCCCATAGTGTCGATCAGGGTACAAACCTCCCGGCTTTTACTACATTTAGGGTTGTGGTAAATGGTAAGTTGTGTCATTCGTTTAGTTCGAACTACCGTATTCCATCAAATAAGATTTAATAAAATCATTCAAATCCCCGTCCAGTACTGCCTGAGCATTTGAAGTTTCATGGTCCGTGCGGATATCTTTCACTAACTTATATGGATGAAGAACATAATTACGGATCTGCGAGCCCCATTCAATTTTTTTCTTTCCGGCTTCCACGAGCGCTTTCGCTTCGTTTCGTTTGCGCATCTCTATTTCAAAAAGCTGGGATTTAAGCATCACCATTGCCCGCTCTTTATTTCCGCTTTGGGAACGGTCCACTTGGCATACCACCACAATGCCCGACGGTTTATGCGTTAACTGCACTTTCGTCTCCACCTTGTTTACATTCTGCCCGCCCGCACCTCCTGACCGGGAGGTCTGCCACTCGATATCTCCAGCCTTTACTTCAATCGTAATTTCATCGTTTACCAAAGGATACACATATACGGATGCAAAAGAGGTATGGCGCTTGGCATTTGCGTCGAAAGGTGAAATCCTTACCAAGCGGTGAACTCCGTTTTCTCCTTTCAGGTAGCCGTATGCAAAGTCTCCCTCAAATTCCAGCACAACCGATTTTATGCCGGCCATATCACCATCTTGTTTGTCTACCTCTTTTACTTTAAAACCATTTTTTTCACCCCACATGATGTACATGCGCATCAGCATGCTGGCCCAGTCACAGCTTTCTGTTCCGCCGGCACCCGAGTTGATCTGTAAAACAGCATTCAAGCGGTCTTCCTGACCGCTGAGCATGTTTTTAAACTCCAGTTCTTCCAGTTGTTTTAAGGTAATGCTGTAATGGACTTCTATCTCTTTTTCGGTAGCATCACCTGATTTGTAAAAATCAAAAAGCAACTCCATGTCGTCCACATTTTTGCAGATGCTGGCGTAGCCATCCGTCCATATTTTTTTGGAGCGGATAACTTTTATGATATCTTCCGCTTTTTTGGGATCGTCCCAAAATTTGGGATTAAGAGTTTTTACTTCTTCTTCCCGTATTTCTTCCAGTTTCCCAGGGATGTCAAAGATGCCTCCCCAACGTTTCAGTACGTTGTTTCAGTTCCTTTATGTGGTCAAGTGTAATCATGTTGCGAAATTAAGGAAAAACCGTTGAGGTTTGCCGAATAATTGGTAAAATTGCAGTTCCTATGAGTAAAGTAAGAGATTATGTGCAGTTCGCTAAACTCAGACTCTCCAGCTTAGTTGTATTTTCTGCCGCTATTTCCTATATCACCGTATCACATCCCGTCGATTGGATGAAATTAATCTGGCTCGTCTTAGGAGGATTCTTAGTTACTGCCTCTTCCAATGGGTTTAACCAGATCATTGAACGCGAAACGGATAGGCTAATGATCAGAACTGCCAACAGGCCATTGCCACAAGGTCGTATGACTATTAACGAAGCTGTCCTGGTAGCCTCTCTGATGGGTTTTGCAGGAGCCTCTGTTTTGTTCTTCTGTATTAATTTGTTGAGTGGAATACTCGGATTACTGGCTTTGTTGCTATATGTGCTGATCTACACCCCTTTAAAACGGAAAACTCCTTTTGCCGTTTTTGTCGGCGCTTTTCCGGGCGCCATTCCTCCATTATTGGGCTGTGTAGCTGCTACAAGTGGAGCGGGAAGTTTTACGGTACAGGCCTGGATTCTTTTTTCCATACAATTCATCTGGCAATTCCCGCATTTTTGGGCAATTGCCTGGGTACTCGACGATGATTATAAAAGAGCCGGATTCAAAATGTTGCCGTCCGCGGGAGGACGGGACAAAGCAAGTGCTTTTCAGGTATTGATTTATACCTTGTTTTTGTTACCCATCAGTCTTACCCCAGTGTTTTTTGGCATGTCAGGAGTTGTTTCCGCAATTATTATTACCAGTTGTGGTTTATTATTTATCTACCAGGCACAAAAAGTGTTTAACCAGTTGACGGTAAACTATGCAAAAAATCTGATGTTTGGGTCATTTGTGTATTTACCGATCGTTCAACTGGCGATCATGATGGGGAAATAGATTAGGGAATAGCCAATAGCCAATAGGGCAGGGTGATATTAACATAAATAGAAATGATGGAAGAAGAGATCAACATAAACGAAGAAATGAGGCAATCAAGGAGAAAGGTCGCTAAGAACCTTTTATGGCTGGGTATTGTGGGTATGGTGATGTTGTTTGCCGGTTTCACAAGTGCTTATGTAGTCAGACAAGCGAAAGGTGATTGGCTTCAGTTCACGATACCTCTTGCTTTTTTTGTCAGTACAGCACTGATCATTATCAGCAGCATCACGATGAACTGGGCCCTGACAGCCGCAAAAAATGAACAGCTTAAAAATATCAAGACAGCTATGCTGCTTACCTTACTGCTGGGGATAGGATTTGTCTTCTCTCAATACTGGGGCTGGAAGGGCCTGGTCAGTCAGCACATTTATTTTACAGGCCCGGGAAGTAATGCCTCCGGGTCTTTTTTTTACATTATTACATTTATGCACCTGCTGCATTTATTGGGCGGAATAATCTCCCTAATGGTGGTTTATTTTAAAGCCTTAGCCGAGAGATATCATGCAAAGGATTATTTAGGGATACAGCTTTGTGCCATTTATTGGCATTTTTTAGATGGACTTTGGATCTATTTATTTCTATTTTTGTATTTAATTCGTTAAAATTGCAGTCGGATTAAAAACTTTAAACTTTAACTTTTTTGTATGTCACACGCAGCAACGGGAAATGAAGTTGAACACGGCTGGCAAGGTGGTGTTTCACCTTTCAGAGCCAGCTATGGGAAACTGTTTATGTGGTTTTTTCTGGTTTCTGACGCTTTAACATTTGGAGGCCTGTTATGTGCCTATGGATTTATGCGCCATAAATACCCGGATGCCTGGCCTGTTCCTGCCGATGTATTTACACACTTTCCGCTCGTTGAAAAACATATCCCGCTAGCCTACGTTGGTTTAATGACCTTCATCCTGATCATGAGTTCAGTTACCATGGTGCTTGCGGTTGAATCAGGACATCGCAATAATAAAAAAGGAGTTATCATCTGGTTATTATTAACGATTATCGGAGGCTTAATGTTCGTTGGCTCTCAGGCATGGGAATGGTACCATTTTATTGTTGGATCCGAGCATGGCGCACTTCGGGAGGTCTGGGATGCGGAATCAGGAAAATACATTACCCAGGTTTTTCATGGAGCTAATTTGCTGCACAATGAGTATGGGCCTCCCGCATTTGGAGACTTCTTTTTCTTTATTACCGGATTTCACGGGTTTCACGTCTTTAGTGGTGTGATCATCAACATTGTTATATTCATTATGGTCGTGAAAGGCATCATGGAAAAACGCGGGCACTATGAAATGGTGGAAAAAGTTGGACTTTACTGGCATTTTGTGGATTTGGTCTGGGTGTTTGTATTTACCTTCTTTTACCTATTATAAGAACATTAAACGTTAAGTGCTAAACTTTAAACTACTAAACTTTAAACTGAATAAGCATGTCCGAATTCCACGATGATTACCCGCAATACGAGCTGATGGCTCATCATAGTGAAGAAGTAGGTAAAACTACCCGTAAAAAACTATGGCGCGTGTTCTGGATAATGCTTACCATTACCCTGGCCGAACTGGTGGTTGGCTTTAATGCAGAATCCTGGGGTTTACTCGATAGTCATCGCGCAACGACCTTAGGACTGAAATTTTTCTTCATATTCTTTACCATCGCAAAAGCCGCCTTCATTGTACTCTCTTTCATGCACCTGGGAGATGAAAAAAAATCATTAAAATGGGTGATCCTTGCTCCTTATTGTACATTTATTATTTATTTAGCATGCATGGTTTCTATCACGGAAGGCGGGTATTCTCAATCCAGACGTGCGGATATGGACCCAAACGTAGTAAAGCAGGCTGCTGAGCATAAGAGAGCCGGAGGAGGAGAACACCAGGAGGCCACAGAAGAAGGCAAAGAAAGTGGAAAATTGCAGGAAGGTGCCGGGGCAGAGGCTGGTCATAAGTGAAAAAACAATCCCTTATATTATTTGTCATACTTCTTTTACCGGTTCTGATTTTTATTTTCTTTTCCGTTGCCACACATAATGCAGCTATTGTGCCTTTTTTCGGACCCCGGGAAGCGGTTACTAAAACAGTCGACGGCAAACAAGTTACCGATACCATTTACCACAGCATTCCTCCGTTTAAGTTTGTAAACCAGGAGGGAGATACCATCTCCGAAAAAAATTACGAGGATCACTATTACATAGCGGATTTCTTTTTTACCACCTGTAAGAGCATTTGCCCTAAAATGGCGACAACCTTAGCCGTCGTGCAGGAAAAATTCAGGGACAATGATGCTGTTCTCATTTTATCCCATACGGTGAATCCGCAGCACGATAGTGTTCCGGTACTAAAGGCCTATGCACAAATGGTTCATGCAGATCCTAAAAAATGGACCTTTGTAACCGGCACAAAAAAATCCATTTATGACATTGCGATAAATGGCTACCTGCTTCCTGCAGGTGAAGATGTACAGGCAGAAGGAGGATTTCTCCACAGCGAACAACTTATACTGGTTGATAAACAAAAACATATCCGGGGAATATACGATGGTACTTCTTTGCCGGATGTAAACAAATTAATCGAAGACCTAACGCTCCTCTTACATGAGGAGAAAGTGCGACAAAAAAGTGAATAGCCAGTAGCGAATAGCGATTAGGGAATATATTTTCCTTAACTTTCCCCTATTGGCTAATCGCTATTCCCTTCATTGGTTATTCGCCTTTCCCTATTCGCTACTGGCTGTTCGCTATTCGCTTCTTCTCACTTCACCCTTGAATTACAATACTTCTCAATCAAGTCATTCGCCAGATCATTTCCCATACTGTCTGCTGCAATAAGATCGGCGCAGGAACCTTTTTTATCACCTGTGGCAAACTTAACTGCCGCCCGGTTAATATAAGCCGGAGAAAAATTCGGTTTTAGTTTGATGGCCTTGTCCAGGTCCTCTATCGCACCTCTGTAATCCTTAGTTCCGCTTTTTGCGGTTCCCCGGAAACTCCAGGTTTTTGGATTTTTTGAATCCATGGATAGCGCCTTATCGCAGTCTTCTATGGCACCCTTGTAATCCCTGGTATTTATTTTGCTCGCCGCCCGGTCAATAAATAAATCGGGATCCTTGTCATTTAACCCAATCGCCTGATCATAATCCGCCAAAGCAGCTTTATAGTCATGAATCTCAAATTCCGTATTGCCACGGAATTTGAACAACTCAAAATGAGTACTATCCATTTGAATGGCTTTGCTAAAATCAACCAGGGCCAGTTGATAATCCCCTATGTCATGCCGGACTTTCCCCCTGAAAATAATGGCTTCCACAAGGTTGGGTTTTATATCAAGTGCAATAGAAAGGTCATTTATAGCCTCTTTGTTTTTTTTCATTTTGTTTTTTAAAATGCCCCTTTGCGCAAAAGCTTCTGCATTGTTTCCATTCAAACTAATCGCTTTATCTAAATCACTGAGAGCAGACTTCAGGTCACTGTTAGCAGCTTCTATAAGGCCGCGTTCACTAAATGCTTCGGAATAATCAGGTTTTACCTTAATCGCCTGAGCGAGATCTTCCAATGCAGCCTTGCGTTCCCCCAGTAAAAATTTATCATTGGCTTTCCCCAGCCAGGCTGTTGCATTTTCCGTATTGGTTTTGACCGCCTTGTTGTAAAATTTAATAGCTTCTTTATAATTCTTAAGACTGTCCTGTTTAAGTGCAGTTTGCATATTTTCATCTACGCTGTCTTTCTGGGCAGTACAAAAGCTGAAGCAAAAAACCTGGAAGAAGAGGACCGTTATGTATTTTCCGGCTTGCATTTCTGTTATTGATTCGAAAAAAAATCCAGGATGCGTTTCGCTTTCGCCGGGCCGACAATCGGGCTTAGCTCCGCTGTGGTCGCTTCCCGGATGTGTTTTACCGAGATAAATTTTTTCAGCAATTTTTGAGCTGTCTTATCGCTTATTCCCGGAATTTCCGTAAGCTCGGTCTTGATCGTTCCCTTTTCACGTTTTTTACGGTGATGGGTGATCCCGAAGCGGTGCGCCTCATCCCGGATCTGTTGGATAATTTTTAAGCTTTCCGATTTTTTATCGAGGTACATCGGAAACGGATCACCGGGATAATAAAGTTCTTCCAGCTTTTTAGCTATACTGACAATACCTACTTTACCCATTAATCCAAGCTTTTCAAGACTATTTACCGCCGAACTGAGCTGCCCTTTTCCTCCGTCAACTATGATTAGCTGAGGCAAAGGAAGATTTTCCTCCACTACACGTTTATACCGCCGGTAAATGACTTCTTCCATAGACGCAAAATCATCCGGGCCTTCCACCGTCTTAATATTAAAATGACGGTAGTCTTTTTTGCTGGGTTTGCCATCTTTGAAAACAGTCATAGCAGCCACGGGGTATGCACCTTGTATATTTGAATTATCGAAGCATTCAATGTGCCTTGGTTCTTCCTTCAGATGCAGGTCTTTCATCATTTGCTGCAGAATGCGTTTGGTGTGCCGGTCGGGATCAACCAGTAATTCCTGTCTTTCCTTTTCTTTGCGATAATAGTTCACGTTTTTTTCGGACAATTCCAGTAAATGCCGCTTATCACCGCGCTGAGGAACGGTGTATTCGGTTCCTTCAAATTTTAGCTCAGGCGCGAAAGGCACAATTATTTCTTTCGAATTACTGCCAAAACGTGAACGCAATTCGGCAATAGCCAGCAAGAGGAGCTCTTCGGGTGTTTCATCGAGTTTCTTTTTCAATTCAACGGTATGACCCTGTATGATGGCACCATTGATTACTCTCAGGTAATTTACAAAACCGCTCTTTTCATCCGTGACGATTGAAAACACATCTGCATTGTCGATGGTCGGACTAACAACGGTGGATTTACTTTGGTAGTTCACAAGCAATGCAATTTTTTCCTTTAAAAGCTGGGCTTTTTCATATTCCTGGTTTTCGGAATAGGTATTCATGAGCACTTTCATCTGTTTGATGGCAGAAGAGATATTACCCTTTACAATATTTTTTATCAACGCGATGTTGGCAGTATAATCTTCTTCCGTTTGCAATCCCTCACAGGGACCTTTGCAATTACCGATATGATATTCCAGGCATACCTTAAATTTTTTACTGCGGATATTTTCCTCGCTTAGCTTCAGGTTACAGTTTCTCAGCGGATAAAGTTTATGGATCAGGTCCAGCACCGCATGCATCATCCGGACAGAAGCATAAGGCCCGAAATAATCGGATCCATCTTTAATGATCGTGCGGGTTGAAAAAACACGGGGAAAGCGTTCATTTTTGATGCAGATCCAGGGATAGGTTTTGTCATCTTTGAGCATGACATTGTAACGCGGCTGATGTTTTTTAATCAGGCTGTTTTCCAGTAATAAAGCATCCAGTTCCGTATCCACGATAATGAATTTTATATCGCAGATTTTTTTTACGAGTACAGCCGTTTTATTGTTTTCGTGCTGATCACGGTTAAAGTAAGAGCCGACTCTCTTTTTTAAATTTTTAGCTTTACCGACATACAATAATTTATGGTCTTCATCATAATATTGATAAACTCCCGGCTTGTCGGGAAGAGAAGAAAGTAGAATATGCAGATGCTCAGACTTGTCCATGCGTATACAAATTTAACCCAAACTCTGCAGTAGAAAAAATTCCAGCCATCATCAGCAAAAAAGCCCTCCCGATATGCCGGGAGGGCTTTTTTGCAAAAAAGTAGATGATTTTTAATCCTTTATTAGAATCGCGCTTTGTTCTGGTACAAGAAGTTGCTCGGATTGATATAACGCAAAGCTATTTCAAACCCACCAAGACCGTTGCTGGCATTGCGGAGGCCCGAAACGTTCACATCATAACTAAAGCCGATCGCATAGTTAGACATTTCTAAAAGACTCGAAATGATGACCGCATCATCCCAACGGTAATATGCACCAAGTGCAATCGCAGCACCTTTTACATAGCCCGTATACCTGGAATCCTCTTTCAGGGTGTATTTAACCAAGGAGCCCGCGGTAATTTCCTGGGCAGGCCCTTGTCTGTAATAAACAAAACCCGGCATTAAAGACAAAGGAGTATTTTTCAAGCCAAAGGTCATGTTACCGTGTGCCACATATTTCATGTAGAGTATATCGTTGCCGATGGGAGCTCCATAAAAGGAAAGATTAGGTTGCGTAAGGTGAGAAACAGAAAAACCAATATTGGATTGCAGGTTGTCATTACCACTCACATACATTTCGCCTTTATTGTACTGGTATAATATACCAGCTCCAAGGTCAGGGTAAAGTACACTGGTATTTGCGAATTTTTCGCCGGAATTGGGGTTAATATTGCCGGTGGCCGGGTCATATTGGCTATCGAATACCAGATTGCCCGGAGTAACACTAAACTGACCAAAACCACCCTGTAAACCTGCTGAAAGTATCTGGTGTTCATCTAGTTTCACGTGACCAGCCAGGGATAAATCGACGATTGTAGTGCTCAGGTTTCCATCCCCTGCCACATCGTTATAAACATTCAGGCCAAAACCCAAATAAGCACTTTTCCATTTTTTCTGAAAAGCCCGGATGTCCACAGCGGCAGCAAATGTTTTGTAAGGACTGTTAACACTGCTCCATTGGTTACGGTAATTGGTGGTTGCCGTAATATCTTTAAATGCTCCAGCTGCGGCAGGGTTAAGCGTAAGCTCGGACATATAAAACTGGGAAAAATGAATATCCTGGGCGAGGGCGCTGCCGGCAAAAGTCAAAGGAAGAATAATCCCCAAACCTGCAGACTTAATGAATTGATGTACACATTTTTTCATATTAAAATGGAATTTAAGAAACGTTACAATAACTAAAGATAATGATTGCAAGCCTATTTTCAAATAATAAGTAATTATTTCCCGTATTTTAGGAGAGCGGATATTTAGTATTTTAGTGCAGGCTGATGAATTTAGAAGGGTTACTGAAATTATACTCCACTGACGATAACACTTTAAAGCTATTTGAAAAGCTGAAATCGTCCGGGCGGACTCGTGCCCGATTGAAAGGTTTGGTGGGATCTTCCGCTTCTTTTGTCATTTCGGCCACTGCCTTTCTGTTTAAAAAAACTCATTTATGTATATTGCCCACTCAGGAAAGTGCCGCCTATTTTTTAAATGACCTGGAAAACTTGTTTGGTAAAAGTTCTGTGCTGTTTTTTCCTGCATCCGGCAAAAATCCTTATGAATATGGACAGGTGGATAATTCCAGCATATTATTAAGGGCCGAAGTGTTAACCACGCTGCTTCATTCTGGTGAATTGCAGGCAGATAAGTCCACGATCATTGTGAGCTATCCGGAAGCCCTGACAGAAAAAGTAGTCACACGCTCACATCTTTTAAAAAACACCCTTCAGGTACAGAAGGGCGAGAAACTGTCCACGGATTTTGTTATCGACCTGCTCCTGGAATACGGATTTGAACGTGTTGATTATGTTGTTGAGCCAGGCCAGTTTTCGGTAAGGGGAGGAATTATTGACTTGTTCTCCTTTTCGAATGATAACCCTTATCGCATAGAATTACTTGGAGATGAGGTTGATTCCATCCGTTCTTTTGATGCGGTAAGTCAGCTTTCCATCGAACAATTGGATGTTATTACGGTTATACCCAATATCCAAACCAAACTTTTAAGAGAAAACAGGCAGAATTTTTTAGCATACATACCTCCTGAAACAGTCGTATGGATGAATGATGCCGAATGGATCCTGGAAACGGTCCAGAAGGAATACGATCATGCGGTTAGTATCTTTGAGAAACTGGAAACACTGATTGAACAGCTTCCCCCAAAGGAGCGCTATATTGACAGGAGTACGATCCTGGAACAGTTGCTGAATTTCAGAATCGTTGAATTTGGAAATCGTTTTTATTTCGAGGAAAGCGCAGTCTTTCAATATGAGCAAAGCCCCCAGCCGGTATTCAACAAAAATTTCGACCTGTTGATAGCAGATCTGAATGACAATGTGAAGAAAGGGTTTCAAAACATCTTGTTTTCGGATACGGGAAAACAGGTCGAGCGTTTACGTACGATCATGAATGAACGTGCAGACTTTGCCCCCATACATCTTTCTATTCATGAGGGTTTTGTAGATAAACAGCTCAAAGTAGCTTGTTATACCGACCATCAGGTTTTTGAGCGATACCATCGCTTTCAGGTGAAGAATTCGTTCAGCAAAACCAGTGAAGCCATCACACTCAAAGAAATTAAGGGTCTTAATCCGGGTGACTACATTACACATATTGATCACGGTCTTGGCCGTTACGGAGGACTGGAAAAAATGGAGGTGAATGGTAAACTGCAGGAGGCCATTCGTCTGGTATATAAGGACAATGATATCCTGTATGTAAGTATCCATTCACTTCATCGCATTTCCAAATACAGCAGTAAAGAAGGTGCAGCACCTAAGCTGGATAAGCTGGGAAGTAATGCCTGGCAAAACCTCAAACAGAAAACCAAGCGAAAAGTAAAGGAAATAGCCTTCGACCTTATTCAACTCTATGCGGAGCGCAAAGCCAAAAAAGGCTTTGCCTTTGCGCCGGACAATTACCTGCAAAATGAACTGGAAGCTTCTTTTATTTATGAGGATACCCCGGATCAGTTAAAGGCAACCCGAGATGTGAAGAAAGACATGGAAGAACAGGCTCCTATGGACAGGTTGGTTTGCGGGGATGTAGGTTTTGGCAAAACTGAAATTGCGATCCGGGCCGCTTTTAAGGCGGCAGTGGATGGAAAACAAGTGGCGGTTCTCGTTCCTACCACCATTTTGGCATTGCAGCATTTCCGGACTTTTTCAGAACGCTTAAAAGGAATGGCTTGTACCGTTGATTATATCAATCGTTTTAAATCGGCCAAAGAACAAAAGGACACCCTGCAAAAACTGGAAGAAGGCAAAATAGATATTATCATCGGTACTCACCGCATTGTGGGGAAAGATGTGCGGTTTAAAGACCTGGGTCTGCTGGTTATTGACGAAGAACAAAAATTTGGTGTCGGTGTAAAAGACAAGCTCAAAACCATTAAAACAAATGTAGACACCCTGACACTTACAGCGACACCCATTCCCCGTACACTTCAATTTTCAATGATGGGAGCACGCGACCTGTCCATTATCAATACCCCTCCGGCTAACCGTTACCCGGTACAGACCGAACTACATCCCTTTAATCAGGAACTCATCCGGGACGCCATTATGTATGAAGTATCAAGAGGAGGGCAAGTGTTTTTTGTTCACAACCGGGTTGGTACCTTGGTCGAAATTGAATTATTAATCAAGCGACTTTGTCCGAATGTCAAAGCTCTTATTGCCCATGGGCAAATGGATGGAGACAAACTCGAAGAAGCCATGATGAATTTTATTAACGGGGATTATGATGTTTTAATATCCACGACAATTGTTGAATCGGGATTGGATATTCCGAACGCCAATACCATTATCATCAATGACGCGCATACGTTTGGTTTAAGTGACCTGCACCAGTTACGCGGCCGCGTGGGACGCTCCAACAAAAAAGCATTTTGTTATTTGCTTTCTCCACCTCCCTCTGCGCTTACCAGCGAAGCCCAAAAGCGGCTGCGCGCGATCTCCGAATTTTCAGATCTGGGCAGTGGTTTTCAGATTGCCATGCGGGATCTGGACATAAGAGGTGCGGGTAATTTACTTGGCGCCGAACAAAGTGGCTTTATCACGGAAATAGGCTATGAAATGTATCAGAAGATTCTGGACGAAGCGATGCAGGAATTGAGAGCGGAAATTCAGGCATCTGATTCCGGGCACCCGGTATCCGGTAATAAGCAAATTCATTCAGAATCCGGCACCCAGGATCCAGGACGGAAGACGGAAGATTCAGAGGAAGGACAACTGTATGTGAAGGATTGTGTAATCGACACAGATCTTGAAATACTGATTCCGGATAGTTATGTGGGCAATATTACGGAAAGACTTAGCTTGTACCGGGAGCTGGATGATACAAAATCAGAAAACGACCTTGTCTTTTTCGAAAGCAGGATAAGGGACCGCTTCGGTAAGATACCCCCTCAAACGCTGGAACTGATCAGTGCCGTACGCTTGCGTTGGCTGGCCGTTCGATTGGGTTTTGAAAAGGTTGTATTAAAAAATAAAAAATTGGTGGCTTACTTTACCTCCAAACAGAATTCAGCATATTATCAGGGCCCTGTTTTTTCTGGAGTATTAAACTATGTACAGCAACACACCCGGCTATGTAAAATGAAGGAACATGCCAATAAACTCACGCTCACATTTGAGAACATCAAAGGAGTGGAGGAGGCTATCAAAACGTTAACGACTATCGTGGCCAGTACTCAGCCCCGTTCTCTTATTTCTTAGCGGTAGCTGCATGTTCTTTGGGCGTGACGGGGCTTTTCCAACGAAAGGTTTGGATAAATCTAAAAACGTCCTTGCGTATAAAATCAACTACAGGAGCAATGGAATCGCTGTTGGGCGGAGCGATAAAATAAAGTGCTCCCCGCAAAAAATGATGGGTACTGTCTGTCAGGTAAAATTGCAGAGAAGAAGCCGCATTTCCTTCGATGTCGTAAATTAACCCGTATACATTTGCCGAATCACGCCTGATTACCTTTTCTCCGATCGCAGAGGCTTTGATCTGGTGTTTAGCTGCCAATGCATGAGCATCCTCCAGGTATTTGCGGATATTGTTATTAACCGGTTTATAGCTGATATGGATTCTTCCTTTAAAGCGGGGAAAATCAATGTTCAGCCAGCAAGGTTCTGCATTTTTTTCATCGTCCGTGTGTACAAATGCATAGGTCGGCGTTTCAAAACTGAAAGGGCAGTCGGAAATATAGGGCTGGTATTTTTTTTCCGGCAGATCAATCCGGAAATAGCCCCGGGGTTTTGGGATATAGTCCTCGTCGGAATTACAAGAGAAAAAAATTAAAAGAATAAATAAGTTTGAAAGTTTGAAAGAAGAAACAAATAAGTTTGAAAGTTTGAAAGAAGAAACAAACAAGTTTGAAAGTTTGAAAGTTTGTATTTTAGTCATAATTAAAAATATTCAATTTCCAACTTTCCAACTTTCCAACTTTCCAACTTTCCAACTTTCTAACTTTCCACCTTAGTTTATTCCGGTAAAGTTATTTTCACCCGTTTTATTTTTCTGTTATCGGCGGATTCGATGGTAAAGATAAGGTTGTTGAAGTTCACTTTTTCACCTCGTGTTAAAATGCGTCCTTCAAGCTCAATTAAAAATCCGGCCAGGGAATCCGCTTCACCTTTGTGTTCTTCAAATGAGGTACCATCGAGGTTCAGAATTCTGTAAATATCTTTGAGGTTCACTTTACCTTCAAATACATAATTGAGATTATCTAACTTAGAATAGACAATGTCATCGTCATCGAATTCATCATTTATTTCGCCGATAATTTCCTCTATAATGTCTTCCAGGCTGACAATGCCCGACGTTCCTCCATATTCGTCCACTACTATTGCCAGGTGTATTTTATTGTGCTGAAACTCCCGCAGCAGGTCGTCTATTTTTTTACTTTCCGGAACAAAAAAAGGAGGACGTAAAAGCGTTTGCCATTCAAAATCCGGCTTTTCAAAATGCGGCAGAATATCCTTGATGTATAACACTCCAACGATCGTATCGAAAGACCCTTTATAAACGGGGATCCGTGAGTAGATGGATTCTTTGATTTTTTTAACTAATTCAGAATAGGGCGTATGGAAGTCGAAGGCCGTTACGTTTACACGGGAGTGCATGATTTGTTTTACATCGGTATCTCCGAATTTTACAATACCCTGTAATAGCTTCTGATCTTCCTGGGGTAATTCTTCTTCAGAAGTCAATTCCAGTGCATGCGACAGTTGTTCAACAGAAAGACTATGGGTTTTTTTCTTAATGCGCTTGTCAATCAGGGATGTTGAAAATATCAGAAAAGAACTCAGGGGAAAAAATAACTGGAAAACAGCTTTAGCAGGAAGAACCAGCAGACGGGTCACAGGAACAGGATTTTGAATCGCATAAACTTTGGGAATAATTTCACCTAGAATAAGAATAAGCAAGGTTACCGCCAATACCTGTATCAGAAAACCGAGGGTAGGATTTTTTGAAAAATCAAACAATTCGTTCATAACAAAGGTTGATAAAATGACAATGGCCATGTTCACAAATGTCAAACTGATCAACAAGGTGGCCAGTAGCCGTTTAGGACGGTTAATAAGCTCTATGATACGTGCATCCGTCTTACTGCCGGTGGTTTTTAATGTTTCGAGTTCAGCAGGGCCCAAAGAAAAAAAGGCACTTTCGGCAGCCGAAATAGCAGTCGTCAGTACCAGTAAGATCAGCATTCCTAAGAGGGCAAAGGCGATGCTGAGCGAAAATGGTTTCAGGATAACGGTGGTGAAAAGAGTGGGGTAAAAAAGTAAAGGGTCGGGGGGCATTGTACTTATTGGTTAGAAAGGAAGATCATCCGTGGAACTATTAATGGATTCTATGCCCGGATTTTAGAATCCTTGTTTTAATTCGTTTGGAGGAACAACTGTACTTTCTTTTTTATCCAACAAAATAAGGTGATCTCCGATTATTTCAGTGGAATAACGCTTGACCTTTTCTTTATCTTCCCATGCCCTTGTACGTAAGCGCCCTTCAATATAAACCTGTGCTCCTTTTTTAAGGTATTTTTCGGCAATTTCAGCAAGCCCCCGCCATAGCACTATTCTGTGCCATTCCGTGTGTTCCACCCGTTTGCCGGATTTGTCCTTATAACCTTCGTTTGTTGCAAGGGAAAATTCCGCTATTCCTACGCCCCCTTCCAGGTAACGTATTTCAGGATCCTTACCCAGGTTGCCTACTAAAATTACTTTGTTAACTCCTGCCATGTTGTGTAAATATAGTAAACATATAGCGATCAACCAGCCTTGGAATGGGATACTTATGAAAACTGGTTTGACTGATCGTAAGATAATTTTTTGCTGTTTTCACCGGCTTTTTTGTTTGTATTTCCCAAAAACGAGCGAAAATATGCTGATGACTAAGAACATGTTTATAGGTCTTTGAAACAGACTGAAGAATGTAGTTATTCCCCTCCATTAATTCCGCCCATTCTTTTGTTTTTAATAATTCAGGTTCTTTTAATTCCCGTTTGGTTTCAATCAGCGGAAAATCATACAGGTTTTTCCAGATGTCTTTTTCCTTGCGCTTTTTTATGATCAGTTCATTCTTGTGTTTAATAACTATATAATTGAAGAAC
>Ga0206820_1014_pt1 | contig 62462 bp, 71 predicted proteins | sample Alteio_BWOrgCont_84_FD_152857 | JGI IMG/M metagenome (GOLD analysis project Ga0206820, IMG submission 152857) | Enriched cells from forest soil in Barre Woods Harvard Forest LTER site, Petersham, Massachusetts, United States -... | ecosystem: Environmental > Terrestrial > Soil > Temperate forest >...
ATAAACAACGAAGTTCCACTATTACTGAAAAAGTGGAAGGATAAAAAGAAATAAAATTATCTTACAGTGAACTGCTATTTTGGAAAAATAATCATTCTTATCTGCTTGCCATTTATTGTTACCGCACAGAAAGAATTAACGTTCTCAAGTCTGGATTCGTTATTCTCATTTGCGGAAAAAAGCAGTTCCGTTGTAAAAACAAACAACCAGCAGGCGTTACTCGCAAAATATCAAAAAATTGCAGCCATAGGCAATGTGGTGAATTTTCGCGATCCGGTTACCTTGACGCTTACCAATAATACTAAATTGCCCGTAAGTTTTATTCCTGCGGATCTGTTGGGTGGCCCTCCGGGGACATTTAAGGAAATTACACTTGGGCAACAATACGTAAGTAATTTTGGGGTAAATCCTCAAATTGACATAATTAATCCAAATACATGGGCTCAGATAAGGAGCGCTACGATCAACGTAGATCTTACAAATGCGAACAATCAGCTAAACAAAAAATCACTTTTTGAATCCATTGCTGCCTGCTATTACAATATTGACACCTACCTTGATCAGATTAATTTGACTCAGCAAAATATTTCTTCTTCAGATACACTCCTTTTAATTGTATCCAACAAATACTCCCAGGGACAAATCCGGCAACAGGATGTAAATGACGCGACAATAAACAAACTTACACTACAAGACAAATTAAAACAATTGCAGGTTTCCCTTGAACAACAATACAACAGTTTAAAGATATTATGTGATATTCCAATAAATACATCTGTTCATCTGCAGGAACAACTGAATTACGGCCAGCAATTTGAGCCTGAACTTAAGCCAAATTCTCAGCTTTTAATTAAATCAGCGTTATTGCAGGAAGAGACTGCTAAAGCTGATCTCCGACTGAACAGGTTGTCCAATCTTCCTATAGTTTCACTTTTATATTCCAATTCATATTATCAAAACAGCAACAATCAACTCTTTGATAATAACCCCAACGATAAATGGCTCAATGCTGTTTATGTAGGAGCTAAGGTCACCTTCTTTTTGCCTGATGTTAACAGGATCATATTAACTCAGAACTCAAAGGTCAATTACCAGATGGCACTGATTAACCTCGAGCATAACAAACTCCAGAATGATATAAACAATGGTCAACTGCAGCTGGATTACGAGAAGACCTTTTCCCAGTTTTCAATGTTTAAACAGGTGTTTTTATTAAAGAATGAGAATTATAAAATGGCCCTTAACCAATATAACCAATCCATTTTATCCTTTGATAAATTGCTCACCGCATTCAACGATATGCTTAACAGCCGCATTAATTACAGCAGCGCTCTTGCAAACCTGCTTTATACAAAATCTAAAATTGAAATTAACAATACCATAAAATGAAGACGTCAATCAAAATCATATTGCTTGTTTTAGGCTTATCTATTCTAAACTCCTGTGGCAGAAAATTCACTGAAACCAAACCTGTACGAAATAATATTACGGAAACAGTATTTGCCTCCGGAATTCTTGTGCCCGACAACCAATATAATCTCACCGCGCAGAATGACGGGTACCTTGTAAAATTAAATTTTATTGAAGGAGACACGGTTAAAGCAGGTACTATTTTAGCTATCATCGAAAACAAACAAAATGACGCAAATGCAATAGGAGCCAACGCGCTCTTGGCTATTGCAGGAGCAAATATTGCACCGAATGCCCCCGCTCTTAAACAATTATCCGCCAATATCGATCTTGGGAAATTGAAATTGAAAGAAGATTCAGTGCAAGCGGAGCGGTATAAAAAACTATACCAGGAGAAAAGTGTATCGAAATTGGATTACGAAAACATGGAACTTGCTTTGGCAAACTCCAAATCCAGTTTAACTGCCTTGCAGGAAAACTACAAACTATTGCAGCAACAGGCAGAGCAACAACTCATTAGTCAGAAGTCCCAGACAGATGTCAATATCGTTTTAAAAGAAAACAATGAAATAAAGGCAGTAATCGGTGGTAAAGTTTTTCAAAAACAAAAGCAACTGGGGGATTATGTAAAAAAGGGCGACGTTATTGCCGTCATTGGAAATCAGGATTATATCTATGCTAAATTGAGTATCGATGAAACTAATATTTCAAAAATTAAATTAGGGCAAAATGTGATCCTTCAGCTTAATACAAATAAAGCAAAAGATTACAATGGAGTGGTAACTGAAATATACCCTGCCTTTGACGATCAGGCTCAATCATTTTACTGCAAAGTAAGGTTTATGGATCAGCTCGATTTCAAAATATCTGGCACACAATTACAGGCAAATATTGTCATTGGAACAAAAAATAACATACTCGTTATTCCTAAAATTTATCTGGGTTATGGAAATAAAGTAAATGTAAAAGGCAAAGGTGCGGTAACAATTCAGACTGGTTTTGTTTCCAACGATCTGGTGGAGGTCATCAGCGGCCTGGATGAAAATTCCGTAATTACAACGAATTAAAATCATGCGCAGTGTAAATACAGAAATAGCTCTTACCCATTTACTATCACGTAAAAGACAAACCTTGGTAGCTGCATTAGGCGTTACCATAGGTATCGCCATGTATATTTTCATGAATTCACTGGTCATGGGCTCTAACCGATACCAGGATAATGCCGTTTTTAAAACAACACCTCACATCCGGATTTACAAGGAGGATGAAATGAGTAAACCCTTAAGGGCTGATTCTTCAGGAAATAATAAAACAGTAATCATCAATCCAAAAATATCCAATATCACAAAAAATCTGGTTAACCCGTTAAAACTATTGGAGGATATTAAAAAACAAAAAGACGTGACGTCAGCAGCTTTGTTTGTAAATGCAAATCTGTTTTACAACAACGGCAAATCACAATTGGATGGAAATGCTCTTGGAATGAATATAATGGAAGGAAATGCCATGTTTGACATTCAATCAACAATGGTAGATGGTGAATTAAAAATACTATTAAATACCCCTAATGGAATTATCATTGGGGCCGGCATTGCTGATAAGTTAAGTCTCAAGATGTATGATAACGTCAGTATTATATCTTCTATTGGTGTTATCAAACTAATGAAAGTGGTAGGCATTTTTAAAAGCAGTAATACGTTTACAGATAAGAGCAAATCCTATATGAACCTCGCCGCTGCTCAACAACTGCAGGGGAAAGGACCAAATTATGTAACTGATATTTATGTAGATATTAAAGACCCCGAACAGGCCTCAAAATTTGCAATTCTCCTTCATGAACTAACGGGATACACAGCAGAAGATTGGCAATCAGCGAATGAATTGTTTGTGGCCGGAAAAAAAATAAGAACCATTATGTTCGGCTGTATTTCATGGGCAATTTTGCTTGTAGCGGGTTTTGGCATTTACAATATTATGAACATGACTATTGCGCAAAAACTAAATGACATAGCTATTTTAAAGGCAACAGGATTTTCAGGAAGTGATGTCGTAAAGATATTCATTCTTGAATCATTAATAATGGGAATATTAGGTACATGCATTGGTCTGGTATTCTCTTCGATTTCGATCAACCTTTTAAGTCACGTCTACATTGGAGCTGACATTGGTTATTTCCCAATTCAGTTTGAACCATTGGTTACATTTCAAGGAATTTGCGTAGGAATGATGGTGACATTGTTTGCCGGCTATATTCCTGCACGTAAAGCAGCTAAAGTTGATCCGATTGAAATTTTCAGAAAGTAATGAAAAAAAACAGTGTACTCAGAACGAGTGGTATAGGTAAATATTTTTATGATCCGGTAAAATTTAAAGCATTGGACGACATTACCTTTGAAGCTTACCAGGGTGAGTTTCTAACACTAATAGGGAAATCAGGAAGCGGGAAGTCAACCTTACTCTACGTACTTTCTACCATGGACACCGAATATGAAGGAGATCTTTTTATAGATGGAGAAAAAATAACCGGACAGACACTTGATAAATTAGCAGCCATACGCAATAAAAATATAGGTTTTGTATTCCAGTTCCATTACTTGCTCCCCGAATTTAGTTGCCTGAAAAATATTATGATCCCTGCACTCAAACTTGGAAAATATAGTTCGAAAGAAATCGAAGAGCAGGCATATAAAAGTATGGAAGTCCTTGGAGTTCAGGATCAGGCTTTGAAACCAGCAGCAAAGCTTTCGGGCGGTCAACAGCAAAGAGTGGCAATTGCCAGAGCAATGATTAATAATCCAAAAATAATAATGTGTGATGAACCAACCGGAAACCTTGACAGCAAAAACACGCAGATCGTTTTTGATATTTTTCAGCGAATTTCCAAAGAGTTCGGACAAACCATAATCGCAGTTACCCACGACAATGATTTTGCAAAAGCATCAGATAGGACCATTGAACTCGCTGATGGCAAAATAATAAACCACGATTTGAAATTTTAAAAAAATATTCAGTTCTAAACCGTCGTTTTCGACTGCACAGGAGCGAGAACAAAATGAGCTTCTGAAGTTATGGGCACAGTTAAGGCTTTTGAGACAATACAATTTTTCTCCGCTTCTTTTGTAATAGCTTCAAATTCATCTGCTTTTATACCATCTACTGAACCCGTAATTGAAAGGTGAATATTTTTAATGCTTAATTCTTCCATTGTTACCGTTGCTTCGGTGTCCAATGATGTTGGACGTAGCCCCTTTTTGGTCAACAATGAGGAAACTGACATCGTAAAGCAGCCTGCATGAGCAGCCGCAAGCAGCTCTTCCGGATTTGTCCCTTTCTCTCCTCCTTCAAACCTTGTTTTAAAAGAGTAATTCGCTCTTTCCAATACTCCACTGGAAGTACTGAGAAATCCTTTTCCTTCTTTGAGATTTCCTTGCCAATGTGCTTTTGCTGACTGTTTCATCTGTATATATTTGTTTAGTTTTTAAGGTCGTATGGAATTTTTCACTCCATTTGTTTTTGTTTTTTATTTGAGTTCATGAATGCTTCGCATTTTGCCATCCGCACCAAAACTAAAAAAAAAATTGCCAGGATATGTTACGCAATTCCGGAATTGTGTTTACACTTGATTAATGAATGTGATTCGTATGAATCTGATCAGCTTGTATGGTTACTTTAATTTTACCGATCAGTTCAATAGATTTTAATAACTTTTCATGAGATAGGCCTGCATTATCCATTTGAAAAGTAAATCTTGAAATCCCCCCAAGGGCATCACTGTGTCTTAGAATTTTCTCAGCTATCTCTTCCGGGCCTCCTACTAACAAAGCGCCCAGTGGTCCATTTTGAGCATTGAACCTGGCAGGACTAACAGGAGGCCAACCCCGTTCCTTTCCGATTCTTGTAAAAGTTTCAGCGTAACCTGGGTAATAATCTGCAACAGCTTCCTCCGATGAATTCGCAACATAACCGAGTGAATGCAAACCCACCTTTAATTTCTCCACAGGATGACCAGCCTTTTTTCCTGCTTGTCTGTATAGATCCACAAGAGGACGAAAGCGGTGCGTTTCTCCCCCAATTACTGCAACCATAAGGGGAAGTCCTAGGGTCCCCGCACGAACAAAAGATTCCGGGGTACCGCCTACGCCTAACCAAATAGGAATTGGATTTTGTAATGGCCTTGGGTAAATTGCCTGGTTTTTAAGTGCAGAGCGAAATTTCCCGGACCAGTTAACTACTTCATTGGTACGGATGGCGAGCAAAAGATCAAGTTTCTCAGCGAAAAGATCATCATAATCATTAAAACTAAAGCCAAATAGCGGAAATGCTTCTGAAAATGAACCTCGACCAACAACCATTTCAGCCCGGCCTTGTGAAATGAGGTCAAGAGTTGCGAAATTTTGAAATACCCTGACAGGATCGGCTGCACTCAATACAGTAACTGCACTTGTAAGTCGAATGCGTTTTGTACGGGCAGCGGCAGCGGAGAGAATAACGGCCGGTGCAGAATCAAGAAACTCCGATCTGTGATGCTCCCCGATTCCGAATAGATCAAGACCGATTTTATCTGCTTGTTCCATTCTTTCAAGCAGTTCGGCCATTGAGCGCATATTATTGACTGCGTTGGCTCCATCATTGGCTGTCCTTGCAGCCGCGAAACTATCAATTCCAATTTCCATAATTATTTTGCATCAATTATAATACTCCAAGGGCCTTTCTGTATTGCACGACCGCAACCAGGTAGTTGTAGACCGCATTTAAATAATTTGTCTGCGTCTGTTGAAGCGTGTAATAAGTAGTGCTCAAGTCATTGGGCTTAATGCTCCCATTCTTGAGCCTGTCAGTATCTATTTTATATAATTCATTGGCAAGGTCCAGATTCTTTTTTTGATAATCCAGGTCTGAATTTGCATTATTCAGGGATGTAAGAGCAGTTCGGGCTTCTTGCCGGTAATCGTTTGTTAATTTTTCGTAGTTCAGCTTTGAAGATTCGCTCCTTAATTGATATTCAGATTTTGTTCTTTCCTTCAGAAAACCGTCAAAAATTGGAATGCTTGCTTTCAGACCAAAATAATTAAAGGGGTACCAATAGGAAGATGTTAAGGGCGAAAAATCGGCATTCAGGTATTGAAATGTATAATTTGCGTAAAAACTAAAAGAAGGAATATAAGAAAGGTTTTGTTTTTTAATATTTAATTGATAAATCGTCCATTGCCATTGCTCCATGTCAAGTTCTGGTCTTTTTATTTCCATGCTGTTTATATTTGTCCCCGAATACTGAATAAAAAGCGAGTTGATATCGTCTTTAAGTGAATAGGTTTGAATGGTATCATCTCCCAGCTTATACGATAAATCATTGTAGGAAAGATTCTGGCTATTTACATTCTTTTCATTTTCCGAAAAAGCATTTTCATAATCAATGCGGTAGTGCTGTAAATCATAGGCGGTAATGGCTCCCTGTGTCAACTGATCCTTGCCTGTTATATAAATACTATTTGTCCGATCCAGGTTAGATTTTGAAAGCGCAGACTTTTCCTTCCAGAGCAGGGCAGTAAAATAGGCTTCCATCACATCCAACTTCACATCTTCTTCCGTTTTCTTTTCATTTTGCATATTATAATGTACCTGTGCTTCCGCGATTTGCCTGTCTCCTGAATTCACTGGATTATAGATATTTTGACTCAAGTTAAACGCCCAAAGCGTATTATAGGCTGTCCCAAATTGTACAGGTCGCCCTTCTGAGTTTGGCTGACCGAAAAAAATTCCAGGCAGAATGTTTGTTTGTAAAACGGAATTATACCTGAAGTCAAGGTCGGAACTAATCTGGGGAAGACCACGAGCCGTCACTTCTTTCACCTGACTTTCTGAAATCTTCAGATTCACCTGTTGAATTTTCAAATCCAACCTGTTTCTTATGGCCCGATGAATTGCCTCGTCCAGTGACAACTCCTTTTTGTCCTGACCGAAAATGAAGGCAGAACCTGCTATTAGCTGTATTATAAATAAGTATTTCTTCATATCAATCACATTATGCTCTAAATACCTGAGCAGGTTCCAGACTGGTTATGCGCTTTATCGCAAACAAACTCCCACACAATGCAATGACAATAGTAACTCCGAAAAAAGAAAACCTCAGCCACATCGGATAGTTGAAAATTGTTCCAGCTTTCGCAATACCATGTCTGAATCCTTCGACTAAAGCCATTCCTATACAAAATCCGAGCACTCCGATGATCAATGCCTGGGTAATGATCAGTTTCCGAATATATCCATTTGTGGCTCCTATGGCTTTTAGCGTTCCATAATCCTTTATACGGTCTATTGCCGCTGAGTATAGTGTAAGACCGATGATTACAAAACCCACAATCAGGGCAAAGAGTATGAGTGTGCCAAATGAAATGGCAATACCGGAAGTTTTCAATACGGTAATAATTGTGGCTTTGGCAAAATCATCACTTTTCCAGGCTCTTACACTTTTCATTGTGGCATTGATCTGATTAATTATTTTTTGTTCTTCTTCTTTGTTTTTTAATTCTACCAGAAAAGCGCTGGCCTTATCAGTTGAGAAATTTCCCAGGTATCTTGCCCGTTCGATTGTAGTGAAAGTGTAAATCCCCCCAAATGATCTGACTCCTTTGGACTGGGCAGCATTGAATACCTTTTTACCGTTTATTTCAAAATACTGACCCGGCCGAATATCCCCTAATGAGGCTTTATCAAAATAATCCGTAATGATCGCTTCATCCCTGAGCATATCCTCCTTTTTGCCATTAAAAAGAGCCCATGGGCCTCCTGCAAATACAGGGGCCTCCACTCCTATAAGTGTAATTCCTGATGACTTCCCGTTTTCAAACCTTGCCGCTCCGGGAGTGACAACCAGAGGGTAAACCTGTCTTATCCCTTCAATGCTTTTTAACTCGTACCCAACCCTTGTGTCTAATGTCGCCAGAGCATTTATATTGGTAGTCATATTGTCTACAACCCAGATATATTCAGAATTGTTCTGGACAAGGCTGGACATTGCACTGATCAGGAAAATAAATATCCCTGCCTGCTGCCCGATCAAAAAAATCGAAATAATAGTACCGGCTAAAGCTCCAATAGATTTGGGCTTATCGTACAAAATAAATCTTAATGCCGTTTTAAACATTTTAATTGATTACTGTAATAGTATAACACATTCTACCCTACTTCCGATAATTGTTTTTCCCCCTTCGTCCAACAATACCCTTACCTCACGTACCCGTCTGTCTTCCATATTGGTTGCATCATCGGAGAACAAGGACTTTTTCCGAAGGTAGGGAGATGTCAGAAAAATTTTACCGGTTGCAAGGGTGTCAAGCTTACCCTGGGGCCGTATATAAGCCCTCATCCCATCTTTTACCTTATTAGCAAAAAGCTCATCTACTTCCGTGATTGCCATGAGCGGGCCATCCGGAGCAAAATCACAGAGAGACTGGTTGGTACTTACATTATTCCCCACCCTTACATCCATGGAAAGCAGCCTTCCATCCACAGGAGCTTTTATTTTTTTTCGTTCCACTATTTTTTCATAATAATTGATATCTGCCTGCAATTCCAGGAGACGGTCTTCCTGCTGTTTTAAACTGGCTTCAGTACCTATTTTATCAGCGCTTTGGGAATTAAAGGAAAAACGGCTGTCATCCAGGGCTTGCTGGGTAACTCCCCCTGATTTTATGAGGTTCAGATTTCTTTCATAATTCAATTTCGCATTTTCAAGTTTGACTCCCACAGAGGCAAGCTGCGCTTTTGATGAAGCGATAGTTGATTTCTGTGTAGCCAATTTGGATTGGGCCTGCTCCAACTGGGCCTGCTCCACATCACTTTCCAATTCCAGGATTACTTCATTTGCTTTCAGTTCTTCGTTTATATCGTGGTTGATCCTTTTTACGATACCACCAGTTTCAGAATAAAGAGAAACAATATGGGATTTGGGTTCAATGGTAGCAACACCGATGATCTGGTTGACATTCGCCGTCCTGGAAAGTGAATCCTCGGAAAGAGACCCACTTTTGTTTTTTTCGCCTCCTCCACAGGAACAAAAGCAAAGTGTTAGGAAGAAGATGGAAGCGAATAAGGAATTGTACCTGTTCATATGCATTATTTTTTAGGGGAAAAAAGATCTTTTGAGGATTCTACCTCGGTTACCACACCGTTATTTACCTCAACAATGCGATGCGCATATTCCTGTAAGCGGGGATCATGTGTAACAACTGCCACCGCCTTTCCTTTATCGGCAAGGCTCCTGAGCTCTTTCATTACAACGACCATAGAATCTTTGTCCAGCGAAGCGGTGGGTTCATCGCATAAAACAAGTTTGGGGTCAGTGACCAGGGCGCGGGCAATGGCAATGCGTTGCTGTTGTCCGCCAGAGAGCTCCCTGGGTAAACTTTTTCGTCTATCAGTCATCCCAACGAGTTCTAACGCATGATTTACCTTTTCCATCGCTGTACGATAATTTTCAGCTCTTAACTGCAAAGGCATCAATACATTTTGTTCGCCATTTAATGGTGCAAGCAGATTAAAATTCTGAAATACAAAACCAATTGAATGAAGGCGAAGACGGGCCAGTTGATTTTCATTCATTTCATTTATCAACTGATCGTTCACCCATAGTTTACCTGTGCTTGGATATATTACGCAACCCAGTAAGGAGAGTAATGTAGTTTTTCCGGACCCTGAAGGACCAATGATCAGTAATAATTCGCCCTGATTCACTACCAGGTCCGTTTCCTGCAAAGCAATCAAACGCTGATCCCCCACCTTGTATTCTTTTGAAACGTGTTCTAATTTGGCTATCATATCCTTCTCAGTCTATTTTTATATAGACCTATCCATTTAAATCATTTTCGCTTTATATTTTCAAAGTTATACTATTTTCGTTTTATATTTGCAAAGGTATATTATTATCGTTTTAATATACAATATTTTCGACGAGTTGTATTTTTGAAGCAAATTTCCTATAAATGAAGCCATTAGTTAAGCTTGTAAATGAGTGGGATGCTTATGAAAGCAAACATTCCAATGCCTCCATTGAAGATTTTTGCAGATTTTATTTAATTAAAAAACGGGAAGAGGAAAGAAAGGGTATTATATTTTCGGGAGGAGCGGTTCCTCCTAGCATCAATTCAATACTATTAAAGATGTTAAGTCGTATTTCTGCAATTAACTTCTACTATTTTAAGATTTCCTCTGAAAAGGAGGATCGGATTGAACCAGAGTGGTTTTTACTTTTAAATTCCATATTTTTTAAGAAAGAATCAAAAAAAATAGACGTAATAAACGCAAACTTTATTGAGCAATCAACCGGGGTTGACATGTTAAAAAGAATGAAAAAAGCCGGGTTGATTTCTGAAAGAAATGATTTAGTCGACAAGAGAGCTGTTCTGGTCAAGTTGACTCAAAAGGGAGAAGGTATATTATTTAAATGCTTCGAAAAATTAAGCACAATAGGCTTTTTCATGTTCCAGGATGTAAATGAAGATGACAAAAATCTGGTTTTGCAGCTTTTAAGTAACACCGAAATAAAGCACAGCCGGATGATTTTGGAAAACAGAACGAAAAATTTTGATGAAATTCTTGACAGGTATAGTGACAAAGAGAAATTGAATAAATTCAAAAAAGTGTCTCGCGTAATGAGGGCTAAGGCAATTAAGGAAAGAAAGTGAGTTAAAATTAATGTCAATTATTTCGTCACCAATACATCCCTCAGACCGTTCAAAATCGAGTAAACTATGGAGTCACCATTGATGGATAGAATAGCTCTTGTTTAACATTGCTTCGTGCTCCGCTTTCATTTTTTCATGGTCCACCTTCATTAATTCATGATCCTGTTTAATCTCTTCCAGGTCCCGTAAAATAGAATTGATTTGCTCTTGAATCGCAAGATCTTCCATTTCCTTGTTTCGATATCTTTTTTCTACTACTGCATAATCTTCAAACAGTTTTTTATGCCGTTCGATTATTTCGGTGTGTTTTTGAATCATCAATTTATGGCCCTCTTCCCATCGATTATAGATTGTATCGTTTCCAGTACCTGTGCTTTGCTGATGTTTTTCTGCCCATTGCCTATGTTCGGTTTCGAGTTCAGAATGCTCCATTTCCAATATTGAATCTTGTTTTTTCAGCATTTCTTTAGTGTCGATAAGTTTTTCTTCAAGGGTTTTGGGTTGTTCACAGCCCAAATGCATTAGGATGATCAAACTTAAGAATAGGAACGGAGCCCGAAGATGCATTGTCACTAGAAGTTAATTTTAATCATTCAGTTCTTGTATGTTTTTATTTGGAATAATATCAAAAGGAATCCGAATCTTCAGTTGTATGCTTCTGCCAGGTTCATCAGCATAATATCGAAAGAAATCCATGTAGTCCCGGTAAACTGTATTCAAAAGGTTGCTTCCTTGCAGGCTGATCGTTATATCTTGTTTTTTATACTTAATGGTACATCCTACGGCAGCGGAAAAAATCGTGTACCCTTTGGGAGGGGAAACAAAATCACTATTGGGAGGAACACGGGTTTGCCGGGGTACAATCAGATTGCTGATGCTTGCAAACGCATTTTTCAACTTTCCCAATTTGGCCCATCTGTATTCCAGGGTATTTTTAATCCGTTGAGGAGGGATTAAAATCAGGTAACTGTGGTTGGTTAAATCATTGGCAAAAACCAGTGTAATCTTTGGTTCATACGTCAGTTGTTTAGTAATATGGTATTTTACATCCAGATCAGCGCCTTTGAACAAAGCATTGGTTTGAGTAAAATCAAACTGCGGGTAATAACCATCAATGGTTTGACGATACGTAAGCGTAGGTTTTAAATAGATATAGTTATCAATGACATTTGCATAAACCCCGACTTCCCCTTCAATTTTTTCACCCGCATAATGAACGGAAGTCGTAAAATTCGTTGACTTTTCTACCTTAAGCGTACTGTCGCCGACCTCAAAGGTCTGAGTGGCCCCATGAATACCAAAAGCATACAATTCATATACTGAGGGTGCTCGCCATCCATTTCCAATATTTGCATTAAGACTAATCTTAGGAGTAAATCTGTAAATGGCTCCAATAGTTGCTATTGGGCTTTCATATTGCTGGGTTGGAGTAAATTCAATTAACGTGTTGAGGTTAAGCAGGTACTCTCTTTGCCACTGATAGTCATAGCGCAATCCGCCTTCAATTGTCAATTTATTCATAAGATTCCACTTTTCAATGATATAAAGGCCCCCGCTGTAATTTCTGAAATTTGGAATGAGAGGGCCATACGTCAATCCTGTATAGACATTTCCCATTGTAAAAAAGCTTGCACCTACGCTTCCTGAAATATTATGCCAGCTGTTATGCTCCCAAATAAGCTCCCCGGTATGGGTAGTCAGATCAAAATTATTTTGAGGGGCATTGTCAAGGCTTCCATTAACCGAATATGGAACATCCAGATCATACTCTTGCCGGGCATCCGTTTGACGGGCAAAGGTTGCTGACAGTTTCCCCAGTCGGCTGTATTTAGTAAAAGCGTTGACTTTAAGCAGATCATGATTTACCAGCTGATACCCACGATTAATAGTGTAAAACCCGTTTTTAAGGTAATAGGATAACGGAAAATTGGTAGGCTCCGGCTGAGAAAATAGTTGCAAAAGCTGTGCACCATTACTTGCCTCTGAATAGGTAAAAATACCAAGTTGAGTGTAAAACTGGCTATAATATATACTCATTCCGTTGTGTCCCTTTTCATAACTCAGTTCACCGGAATAGTTTTTCTCCAATAACCCGGTATTATCCAAAATGTAATGAGGTGTCTCAATATTTCCGGCCTGACGATAAGTCCCCTGAATGCGAAAACTAAGCCCGGTTAGTTTTTTATCAAAAGCTCCTTGAAGAATACCTGAACCAGCATATAGCCTGTTGTTATCCATTCCCACAAGATTCATTTCCCCGCCCAAACTTTTTAGTTTGGGCATATCGGCTGGTTCAACCAGTACAACTCCTCCAATGGCATCAGAACCGTACCGAATACTAGCAGCTCCCTTTATAACTGATAACTTTGTAGCAATGAAAGGATCTATTTCCGGAGCATGGTCACTTCCCCATTGTTGCCCCTCTTGCCTGACGCCATTATTAAGTATCAATATGCGGTTGCTGTATAAACCATGGATTACAGGTTTGGTAATGGTAGCTCCAGTTTGTATAACATCCACTCCCGAAATTTCTTTAAGAGCGTCGCCCAAATTTTCTCCGCGCGTCTGATTAAGTTTTTCGCCTGACAATTCATCTTTCGTTACTGTTTCAACTCCCTGTTTCTCAACTTTGTTGCCAGTAATGTGTACTTCCTCTAAATGAATAGTGTCAGACTGCATTTTCAATGCTATTGTCCGGTCAGAAACCATATTGAGTATGGTATCCAATTTTCTGTACCCTATAGCAGAGGCTTCAAGGTGAAATGTTCCCGGACAAACATGTTGGACTTTAAACTTTCCGTTTTCATCAGTGGTAGCACTTTGGTTTGTATTTAAAAAACCAAGGGCTGCAAAACTTAAAGGCTTCCCATCGTTAGCGCAAACGACGGTTCCAGAAAGCGATAGATTGCAAGATTTGTCCTGCGCAAATAAAGCGCAGGACAAAATCAAACAATTAAATAAAATCAAACCACACCTCATTTCAGATCAACTATTTACTTTTTCAGAAACAAATAGGCTACTCCTAAAGTGAAACTCATGGTATTCAAGGGCTGATTATACTCAGTTATCAATCTTCCAACATTTGCCGGACGATTGATGTTATCTATGTAAAAATCAGGTTGAGTGGATAAATAATTGGCATGAAGATTCAGTGCCAAGCAACTACGAATGCTATAGCTAACACCGAGTCCGACCATGTATCCGAAAGCATTTGCAGTACAAGCCTGTTGGGTAAAAATACCGTCGTCCCTTCCTCCGTCAAAAACGTCGCAGGTAATGGTCGGAGTGGTTGCACTTGTGAATCCGGCAAGGAACTTTGCATTAATTGAGAACTTATTCCCAAATGGGCATCTCAAATAGATTCCGGGCATAAAGGTCCACATGCTGTATCCTCCATTTACCATGGTTGTTACCTGGTCAACATCAAATGAATTTTGGTACCCTGCAGAAAGCGAATCAATACCCTTAAAACTAAATATACTATAGCTTATCATACCTCCGATCCCTACACACTTTGAAAAGTACCAGGCTCCTTCGATACCAAAAGTCGACCCATTGCCCGCATAACCGGAAGTATTGTCGTTGTAGGCGACATGGGTCCAATTCCCGGACGGAACTGTTAAACCTCCAAAAACGCCAATAAAACCGTTGTTCTCAGTTGGAATGTCGGTAGTTTGCGAATATGCAGCCACACCTATAATAAACAGTGCTATAACTATTTTTAGTTTTTTCATATTTCTGGTTTTTAACTATTTTATTGAATATTTACAGTATAGAAAACATCAAAATCATCAGTACCGGGACCGCAGGTGCCATTTTTAACGTTGGGCTGATGGTGCAGAGCAGCCTCCAATCTGCCGGCACTTACAGCGAGTGTGGTCACGTTATCATTCAAACCAACCTGTAAGGGGGGGGTGTTCGTATCATAATCTGTACGGACTATCGACCAGTTTGTGGCAATTCCACCGGTTGCATTAAAGCAAACAAGGTGATAATTCTGCCTTGACCTGATTTCAGTTGTTACGTTTACTGTCGTTGAAGGAAGCTTGTTTATATTAAAATTAGTCGACACCAATGAATCGGTCGCCGTTTTGCTTTCGTCAAGAATGTAAATATTACACACATACTGGCTGTTTTTTTTGTAATTCAAAACAGCCTTTGAAGTATCGGGTGGCAGTGATCCACTGGGATTGAGTTCTCTCCAAATTGAAGTAGTAGTATCAAAAGGAGCTGCAGTGTTGATGCACCGGAAGATAACGGTTGTAAGAAATTCGTTCGTTGGAGGAGCCGGTGTAACAATCGTTTCCGGCTTTTTGCATGATTCGAATGTTAAAATAGTCCAGGCAATTGCCATAACGGCAAAACCCGATAGGTAAATCCATGTTTTTTTCATTTGTATAATTATTTAGTTTGTAAAATGTATGCTATTGCCAGAATTTGAATTGTGCTCATGGCACAACAAAAATCCCAAGCCCAAGTGCGTACTTAAGGCAATAAACAATTCGGAAAGTCAAACTAAACAGAAGGGGGACCTCTCGGAGAATAATTAAAATCTGCTGAAATTGGTAAAGAGCAGGAAACATAATTTGAATAGGTACTTGGAAACGATATAGCCGAAGGTATAACTGTGCTTTCGGGTAATGACCCCGTTAATGAAAGGGTGAAATCACAAATAGGGCAACTGTGCTCCTGTTTGTGAAAGTGATTTTCAGTGTGAACAAAGCATACAGCATCATAACGGTGTGCAAATTCGTGTATCCCAACCTGAATAGACGGGAATAGGAATAGGGATAAAAAAAATAAAGAAAAAGATCTTCGTATACTTAAGGACATTAACACAAATGTAGAATTTATTTTTTTAATCTATCAAAACGCTATTTTAAAAAGTCTGAGTTAAAGTAACAGGCAAGCGGCAAGCCCAGCTCGATTACTGGACAATGCCGTCAAGCTCCTTCATTTCACTGTCAGTAAGCTCAATGGATGCGACTTTCATATTCTCTTCCAGGTGGCTTACACGAGAGGTGCCGGGTATCAGTAACACATTATTTGAATGACGCAGCAACCAACTGAGTGCTACCTGCGGAATAGTTGCATGATACAGATCTGCTATTTTTTTCAATCCCTCCATTTTTGTTAAATTCCCGGCATTAATAGGATTCCAGGGAATAAATGCAATATGATTCGTGCTGCAATATTCAAGTACTGCTTCCCATTGGCGATAATCAATGCTGTACTTGTTTTGTACCGAAACCACTTTGAAATAACTCTGCGCTTTTTTAATATCATCCACGCTTACCTCTGAAAGTCCAACATGTTTTACCTTGCCTTCCTTTTGCGCTTGTTGTAAAAAAGAGAACGTTTCTTCTGCCGGTACTTTTGGATCAATTCGGTGGAGTTGGTATAAATCAATGCAATCCAATTTGAGCCTTTTCAAACTCCCGTTTAATGCCTCTTTTAAATGTTTCGGACTGGAATCTATAACCCATGAATTCGGCCCTGATCTTAAAAATCCACCTTTTGTTCCTATTACTAATCCTTTTGGATAAGGATAAAGTGCCTCCGCTATCAATTCTTCAGATACATTTGGGCCATAACTATCTGCAGTATCTATAAAGTTAACTCCCAATTCTATCGCAAGCTTTAAAACTTTTATGGCTTCCGTTTTATTCTCAGGTACTCCCCAAACTCCTTTACCAGTTATACGCATTGCCCCATATCCTAAGCGGTTTACCGTTAAATCAGCTCCAAGTGTGAAGGTTTTCTTAAATTTTGTCATTGTACATTGGGAGTAAATGCCAGTCGTTTATAATTCAGTTTTAAAAGTTAAAATTACTGAATATTCGACAGGTCTCCGATTTTTCTTCAATACGTATCTTTGTCCAACGTCAGCACTTTTACCTTTAACAAAATCAGCCATGAAACTAAATGACCTGAGTAAAATAACCGATCCGTTTTCAAAAACAGATAAAATGCCTGTGCTATTTTTGGGACACGGAAGCCCAATGAATGCCATTGAAGAAAACGAGTTTGTAACTGGATGGAGAACAATAGGCCGGACGTTACCAAGGCCAAATGCTATTCTGTGTATTTCTGCACATTGGGAAACCAGAGGGACTTTCGTAACCACGATGGAAAAACCTAAAACAATACACGATTTTGGTGGTTTTCCAAAAGAATTATTCGCTGTAGAATATCCCGCACCGGGAAGTCCTGAACTGGCTAAAGAGACGAAAAGTCTTATCAAAAAGACAGAGGTTGGTCTGGATAATAATTGGGGGCTTGACCACGGAGCATGGAGCGTGATTAAACAGCTATTTCCAAATGCCGATGTTCCGGTAATAGAAATGAGCCTGGATTTCAGCCAAGCACCACAGCATCATTACGATTTAGCAAAAGAACTTACTACATTACGTAACAAAGGAGTTTTAATCCTGGGAAGCGGAAACATGGTTCACAACCTCGGCCTTATGGCATGGGATAAGTTGAACGCACCCAATTATGCTTTTGATTGGGCATTGGAAGCCAGTGAAAAAATGAAAAAATTTATTCTTGAAGGCGACCACAAATCGCTAATAAATTATCAGTCACAGGGAAAAGCCTATAACTTGGCAATTCCATCACCCGAACATTATTTGCCTCTTTTATATACTTTGGCATTAAAAAGTGAGAACGAAAAGGTGAATTTATTTAATGATAAGGCAGTCGCTGGATCATTAACTATGACTTCTGTAAAGATTGATCCAGTTACCATTTAGCCTAAATTATAACTCAGCCAACGATTTTAATGCTACCAGCACAGGATTTTCTTCGCCTTGCGGTTTTTCTTGAACCGCACCTGGCCGATTATCTTCCTGAATAATTTCAAGTTTTACTCCCTCTCTTTCTTTAGTCAGCGCATATTCCATAACGAAATAATTTTCGGCTTTATCTTCAAGGTCCGGACGCGGAGCGAAAAGACTGTACCTCACTTTCTGATATGGCATCACTTCCAATATTTTACCCCACTGTTCAAACACTTTACCCTCCCATTCCGCCCTGAATCTGATTGCACTTCCGACTTTCCAGTCAGTAATCAGGTCGCTTCCGAATTGCCATTTTTTTACCAGCTCCGGCTTGGTGAGTGTATCCCATATCTTATCAATGGGTGCTTTGATGAGAATAGTAGAGATGTTTGTTACCATTTTTTAGTTCTATTATCTGTGAATTTCCACTAATACCCAGGCATCTAATAGCGATTAGTTCTTAGCACTCTCAATCAATTACTTCTTTTGAACCGGATCAACAGTACCTGGAAAAACATTATCTCGATCAATAAAAATAGAAACAAATGTGCAAAGGCTACGATTTAATTTATATTTTAAATGACATGCTACTCTGGGGTGCAAAAAAGGTTAAAACATTGTTAAATAAAATGAAATATCCCATCTCTATCTTCGTCTGACGAATTAACAATTAGCTACAGTATGGCACTATTAAAATCAATTGGTAAAAATCCCTGGGGTGAACGATTAAATAAAATTCAACAATCTGCAAACTACAAAAATGATATTTTTCAAAACCTCAATATAACTAAGGTTATGGAAGAAAGGAGGGATTTATTCAGAACCTTTAAGAAATTTCTTAATAAACCTAAATCTGTGATGCCTGCATTTCCATTGCCCTCCGTTAAAACAGACCTTAAAAATCTACCCAACGGAGGATTCCCGGTACTCGTCTGGTTTGGCCATTCATCCTATCTATTGAAAATTAATGGCAAACACATTCTGGTTGACCCGGTTTTCAGTGGATATGCTTCTCCTTTCAAACTTAAATCTGCTAAGAATTTTGACGGGAGTAACATTTACGGAGCGGAGGACATGCCCGAAATTGATATCCTCCTCATTACTCATGATCATTACGACCATTGTGATTACAAGACAATACTAAAGATTCAAAATAAAACCAAACACATCATTACCTCTTTGGGAGTGGGATCCCACCTTGAATACTGGGGAATTGACATGAATAAGGTTACGGAACTGGATTGGAATGAAAGCATTGAAAAGGTGGAGGGCATTCAAATATACGCTGCACCAGCCAGACATTTTTCAGGAAGAGGATTTTCGCGGGCAAGAACCCTTTGGTCATCCTTTGTTTTAAAAACGAAGGATTGTGCTATTTACATTGGCGGAGATAGTGGTTATGATACCCATTTTCAGAATATAGGAGAAAAACAGGGCCCATTCGATCTTGCCATCCTTGAATCCGGACAATACAATGAAGCCTGGAAAAGCATTCACATGATGCCGGAAGAAACTGTCCAAGCAAGTCTTGACCTACAGGCCAAAATATTATTCCCAGTTCATTGGGGAAAATTCTCTCTTTCTCTTCACCCGTGGGATGATCCTATAAAAAGAGTTGTAAAGAAAGCAAATGAATTAAATGTAAAAATCACCACTCCCAGAATTGGCGAGCCCATATTAATAGGTGAAAAATATCCGTCTGACCAATGGTGGGCCTTTAATAAGATTTAATATCAGGTCGGTACATCTTCACTTACTGTCAATGTCATGATGTTACTTACCTTTAGGTAGTTCATTAAACACTAAAGTGGCGAACTTATTGTATGAAGAGGTGAAGAACAAACGGAGGATATTTTGATTATTGGAGTAAGAATATAACCTTTAAGGATAATTTTAGTCACAAGAAAATGGACACGATAGATCTTCCTTATGTTAACATAAAATACGTAGAACCCATTGTTAACTATATATATAAGGAAGGTGCACAATTAGGGTTTCCGGAAGTCCGCGAACTTATTTTCTATGCTGAAAAGCTAAGTGGATATAAACCCTACTTTACTTTTGCAGATGTCCAAGCAGCTAATATTGATATAACCAATGAAGGGAAGCGAGTTGTTGCAAATGTGAAAAACATGCCATTATTTAGAGGTACCGCGGTGTTAGTAAAAAACAGCTTGTATAAATTTGCAGCAAATTTTCTCAACGATTTTAACAAACCTCAGTATCCTTTCCGTGCTTTTACTTCAAAAGACGAAGCTATTATGTGGCTTTTATCTTTACCCCGAGATTAATGTCGCCTGTTTATGCAAGCCATTAACTAATATTTCATCGCTTCTTTGGTGAAATACTTTTTTAAATATGCCATTTGTCCAATATCGTAACTTTCGTGTTGAGCAAGAAAGACGATAGTGCCCCCGATTGTGGAATCACCTGTTGGATTCTTAAAGGGTGCTGGGCCAGCCAAGTGTTCATCTGTTACAGCATGTAGGGCTTCTTTTAAAAGCGGAGATGCCTTTTCCCATTCGCTTTTTACTTTTTCCAAAGTAGGATAAACCTCTTTTGTATCAAAAGGTTTAAAATTATCAAACCGTCCCTTGAATGGATTTTCAGTAGGATTTCCCAAGAAATTAAGCGTGTTGTATCTCGCCCAAACTGTATGGGCTGCAATCCAGATTAATGGGTTCGAATGCTCACTGATTCTTATTTTGGATTGCTCCTCTGTCACTCCTTCCAAAGCATTCAGGAATAAACGATTGTTGAGTTTAAATATCAGCAATGAGGGATAAATTGCCGGAGTCTTTGTTTTTGTTGTTTCAATTGTCATTTCCATAATTTATGTATTTAAAAGTTAAATTATTAAAGTTGAATTTCGTTAGGACAAATTTATCATTATTTAATTGAAAGTGGGTTATGGTTTATCCCTGCCAACAAATTGTTCTTGACCGAGCAAAAACTGAATTTTATCAAACACCAAACTGCTACAAAACCGTCAAGCGACATGTGCATAAATGAAATTATTTTTCTCATGGTTCTATTTTTTATTGTTGTTTATGGTTCGTTATTGTCTTTATTACAGCGTTTCATTTCCATCTAAATTAAAAAGTCATTACGGAAACTAATTAATAATGTCTCCTTTGTTATTCGCCAACTTTTCGCGCCATTTTTGAAGTTCTTCAGGTGCTAGTCTAACCCAATCTGTTACTTCCCCAACGATTTTCAATGGTGCTTGGCTGCGATATGAGCGTGTCGGATTTCCCGGAAATTTTTTGTCTGTAACATTCGGGTCATTTTCAAAGCTACCTGTCGGTTCAACAATATAAATATGTTCACGTCCATCGCTTTTTGCTAATTCAGCAGCAAGCCCCGCCCCATTAACCAAGGCGGTGAAATAAATATGATTCATTTTGATTTCGGGTTTGTAATTTGAACTGCCGCCTGCTATCAGTAACTCGCCAACCTGCAAATCGGCTTTTGTCCCGTGATAAAAGGGACCTTTGTCAGATGGTTTATCATTAAACGAAATTGCCAATTCATAATTCTTTTTTGCCTTGCCAGTGTCGCTTAAGTCCTCATAGCATTTAGCAATGTTTAAATATAGAGAAGGGAAAGCACTTTTAACAGAGTCATTATTTATTTTTAATGCAAACCGCAAATCCGTTTCGAGCCATTTTAATTTGTCGAAAACATTTTTTTGATGTCGGGCTACGTAATGAGCTGCAATAAATTTTTCAAAATCGTTTGTCGCTTCGTTCCAGGCTTGAAGAAACAATTTGTTCGCCTCTTCAGGTTTGCCATTTTCTTCCATGCTCATACCTTGAAGGCAGAGTTTAACGATACTATTGTTAGGGCTGAATTCCATTTTTAATTATTTTGTCGATAAATTATTCACAGTAGTTTCATTTTTCTTGTAATGAAGTGCGATTGCGCCCGATTTAAACAGCTGGGTATGCTCCAGTTGGAAGTTGAGTTTTTCCGGAACGAGAAAGTTTTCAAATAAGCGTTTGTTCTCTCCTACCAGAACCGGGTGGATCACTAAATGAAGTTCATCGATCAGACCAAGTCCCAGCAAGCCCGGAAGCAGGCTGGTGCTGCTGAATGCGATTTTTTTTCCGGGTTGCAGTTTTAATTCACGGATCAAGCCTTCGGGATTTTCATTGACTATTCTTGTATTTTCCATGGCATTTTTGAGTGTGCGCGAAAGGACGATTTTCTCGATCGGGATCATGGCCTCCGCAAAGGCAATATCACCAGGTGTACCAGACTTATTTTTGGCAACTTCAGGCCAAAAAGGAACCATTAATTCGTACGTTTTGCGGCCATATACAATCAAGCCAGTGTCCCGCATGAGCCAGGTGAAATAGTCCATCAGTTGCTCATCAGGGGCAAAATGTGTGTGTTCATAGCAACCGTCGATGCTGATATTCATGGCGAACATTACTTTTCTCATGGTATTGTTTTAGTTTTTTAAAGTTCATAATTTTTTACAGAATGGCATAACCGATTATTCAGCCATTTCAGGAGCGGCCCAACCAGGTTCCGATGTCAGTATTTTGGGAAATTTTCCCCAAACACGCTTGGCGACATCCGGCATAGGGCCGGAGTGTCCTGACACGAGTATAATGCTGCCTGTAATTCTGGCTATTCAATATTCAATTTCACCGAATTGTATCATAATACATTAGAAATCAAGTTAAATTTCCAGCTTTAAAATCCTTTGAAAAAAATGAATTCAAAAAAAATAGTCGTAGTAGGCGCAACTGGACATCTTGGAGTCAAAATTGTCCAGGCTCTTCTGGACCAAGGAGCAGATGTCACAGCAATGGTGAGGGCCACCAGTAACAAAAGTAAACTTGAAGCAATGGGTGTAAAACATTTTGCTCTTGGGGATATGATGAACAAAGAGTCTCTAAAGGAGGCACTTAATCCAAGGGAAGGTTTTGATGCGATAGTTGCCAGTGCAGCAGGATATACTGCGCATTCGAAAGGTGATAGCCCGGCAACCGATACAATAGGTTATAAAAATTTGGTTGATGCAACCAAAGCAGCAGGCATTCCAAGATTTGTTCTTCTCTCTATTTTGGAATGTGATAAAGCAGTGAATGTGCCTCACTTTCACAACAAGTATTTAACTGAAACGTATCTGCAAGAAAAAAAACAGCCCTATATAGCGTTAAGATCTGGAGCATTCTTCGATTGGAATGATAATTTTATGCTGAAAAGAATTTCCAAAGGAGTTGTTCCTGTATTTTTTACAAAGGCCGGTTATGGGACAATTTACACACCCGATCTTGCACGTTATTTGGCAATGGCAGCTGTTAGTTTGCCTGATTCAGAACTAAACTCATACGTTGATGTAGGTTGGAGCAAACCTGTAAACAGCGAATCATTAATAGCAGCGTTTTCAAAAGTATTGGATAAACCTTTCAGAGCAAAATTGATTGTGTCGGGTTTAGTGTTTGGCATTCTCTGCTTTTTTGCTATGTTTATCCCTAAATTAAAAGATATGGTTGCAATGGTGAGGTGGGTAAACACGGGGGTATATGTAAGTAAGGACACCGCACGACAACAAAAACTCTTTGGCGATTTGCCAACCACTGAAGAAGCCGTGAGAAGATATTGCAAAGACCATCATCTAATCAAATAGAATGTTTGTATACCCTAACATTTTTAACCATGAAAATCAATAAAAACGAAAAGCTTAACCGGTATGAAATCGAGACGGATGGAGAATTTGCATACATTGAATATCAATTTTACAAAGACGATATTGCGCTAATGCACACCTTTGTCCCTGAATCTGCAAGAGGAAAAGGCGTTGCGTCAAAACAAGAAAGTGATGATTTATTGTCCCTCAGTTGCAAAGTATGTTAAAATGCATCCTGAATACGAACCCCTTATTGACAAACAATGGCAGAAATAGTAATTGACGCTCGTAATGCTTTTATTGGACCAAACATGGCCGTTAGCCGCATCCTGCCATTCCGTAAAAAAAGAATGGTTGGACCGTTTATTTTTATGGATCATGCTGGTCCGGTAAAACTGCAAGGTATCAAGCACCATAAAATGGATGTACTGCCTCACCCTCACATTGGCTTATCTACGGTAAGTTACTTGTTTAATGGGGAAGTTACACATCGTGATAGTCTTGGGGTGGAGCAGATCATAAAACCTGGAGAGGTTAATTGGATGACTGCAGGTAAGGGAATTTCTCATTCCGAAAGATTTGAAAATCCTGCCATTCTCGCGAGTGGACAATTAGAGATGCTTCAGACATGGGTTGCACTTCCTGAAAAGGATGAAGAGTCAAATCCGTCTTTCAAAAATTATAGTAAGAAAGAACTTCCGGTTGTCACAGATCAGGGCTTGTGGATGCGACTCATTGCGGGGGAAGCGTTTGGAGTCAAAAGTCAGGTTTCTACTCATTCTCCTCTTTTTTATATCCATGTAACGTTGAAACCTTATTCAAAAGTAACCTTGCCGGTAAATTATACCGAACGCGCAATTTATATTGTAAAGGGATCTGTTGATGTGAATAACGATGTCTATCACGCTAAACAAATGGTTGTTTTTGCAAGCAACGAGAATCCGGTAATTAACTCCAGGGAGGAGACCGTATTGATGATGTTGGGTGGCGAGCCGCTGGGTGAAAGACATATTTGGTGGAATTTTGTTTCTTCAAGCAAGAATCGAATTGAACAGGCAAAAGCTGACTGGAAAGAAGGTAGAATTAACTTGCCGCCTCTGGATGACAAGGAGTATATTCCCCTGCCGGAAGAAAAAACCGGAAGGCCACCGGAAGCTTTGTCTTAAATTACGAGCCACTTTTCTTCTCAAGAATTCCCCTAAGCTGTTTAATCTGTTCCTGGTACAATCCCAGCCAGAGCCTGGCTGTTGTGGCATACACAGTGAGGCTATCCCTCTCCGGAGCCTGGAGACAGCAAGATTGATAAGGAAAAGCACCCAAAACTGACCAGTGAAATGAAGGTCCGGATCGTATGAAACAATTCCCATTTGCTTCTTATTTCTTCCCAACCCAATGGAACTGTCAAATCAGTCCACTGTTTTATCTGATTGTCCATAGGAACCTTAATTCCCAGAGTAATAAATAATGTAATCAATATGAGGAGCAAGGAAAGACAGGCAGTATAAAAACCAATTGATTTCCTTTTGGGATACAAAACCAATGTTAGTATCATAATTCAGTTTGCAATACAAACCAAATCTATTTTTATCATTGGGATAAGATTCTTTTATAAAATGTCATGGCAAAAGTAAATAGCCACAGCATATATATGGAACAAGCACCATCCTTTGAATAAGGCCAAGCCAAGAATGGAATATATTTTGCTCATAATGAAGCTTCTGTCTTGTATCAAACCCCAAACTGCGAAAAGTGATGATCCAGGTGTTTATAATTGATGCGGCCCCATTCAATTGGTTCCATTTTTCCGAAGAAGGGGTGCTTTTCTGCAACTGCTCCGGCTTCCCCACCTTTAGTAAGCCTTTCGAATGCCCTCAGAAAATTTTGTTTTTCAACATCGAACTCATGTTGCCCGGTAGCTCTGAGTTCCTTTGCAGTAGGAGAATTTTTTCTCATCTGTCCTTCTCCAAGAACCGCTTTCTTTAAAAACTGCCCTAAGAACCTTATTGGCAGGAGCTTTGCGTTTAATTCTCCAGTCGGCATTTGCATCGCTTTGGTGCAATGGCAGAGCATTTGAGAGACATTCATTTCCCCCCACAGATTTTTTGTTTGAGACGTAAGCTTTTCCAGCCTTTGTAAAAGTTCTTGTTGTTCAGATGAATTGAATATGTTCTTCATATTTCGAAATTAAAAAAAAATATTTGTTTGATATTGAAGGCTAATGTACAAAACAATAATATATGCCCTTCAGTATTGAGATGTCTGCGATTGAGCTTGACACAGGTAAGAGTTTCCTGAATAAGTGAAATCATATTATCTTTGAATCAGATCAGGCCGTTAACTTATGAATACTATTGGTTATTTCGAAATACAATCAACTAACCCGGAAAGGGAAGTAAAATTTTATTCTGCGTTGTTCGGGTGGAAATTTACCAGGCAGGAGTTTGTTCCAATTGAATACTATGGTATAGAAACAAAAACCATACGCGGTGGCCTTTTAAAAAGGCCAGCTCCTGTGCCTTCCCCTCCAAGCGGGACCAATGCTTTTGTTAACTCTGTAGAAGTTGAAAATTTTGACAAAACAAGAGAACTCATACTCCAAAACGGAGGACAAGTTGCCTTGCCGAAGTTTGCAATACCCGGAAAATGCTGGCAGGGTTACTTCCTCGATCCAGACAATAATACGTTCGGTATTTTTGAAGTGGATTCGAAGGCAAAGTAAGTTATTTCCTACTTTAGTGGGATAATTTTTAAAAATTAAACTAAAAATTAATCATGGCAAAAACATCAATTTATCTCAATTTTCAAGGCAACACAGAAGAAGCCTTCAACACTTACAAAAAAATATTTAAAACTGAATTTGTCGGTCAAATCTTCCGAATGAAGGATATGCCACCATCGCCTGGTGCTCCCAAGCTTTCTGAAAATGAAACGAACAGAATCATGAATATTGCTCTGCCAATTTTGGGCGGTACCATTATTATGGGAACGGATATGCTGGAATCTATGGGACATAAACTAAAGGTTGGTAACAACACCACTATTAACCTGGAGGCTGACAGCAAAGAAGAAGTTGATCGCTTATACAAAGCACTTTCAGAAGGTGGTTCAGAAATGAATGCTCCTATGGATATGCCCTGGGGTTACTGGGGTGTTTGCCTTGACCGCTTTAGCATCCGCTGGATGTTCAACTGTATGAAACCCATGTAAAAATAGCTACACTGAACTTGACTAAAACAATCGCCGAAGGTGTGGTACATGAAGCCCATATAGAGTGACTACTCTCGAAGGAAAGCACAGGCCATGCTGTTGGCCTGGTTGTCCACATACATAGGAGACCAAATGCAAAAAAAAATGAATACCTGCTATGTTATTTTTTGGCTTCCGCCGAAATTGCAATTGCTTATTTATCTTTTTTTAGCAGAAATATTAAAGATGGCCAGACCTTACGACTGGTCTGTTTCACCATAATTGTCTTCCATTCAGTAACCGGCATACTTGAACTTTACGCTTATACACAAGGAGTAAGTGTGAAAATATTGGGAAATATCGCCCTCCGAATAATTGTTACAGCTTTGTTCTTTTACTATGGAATTTATAGACCTTCAAAACTAAACGTTTAAACAAATCGAAATGGAATACAAAGTAATCGCAATATTCAAACTGCAACCAAATACGGCAGACCAGGAAATCGAACGTTGCAAAAGCCCTGAAAGCTTACTTAACACACTTAAAACCTTCGCAGGTTTCGTTGCTTATGAAGTGGTTAAAATCAGTGAGGATAGCACCATGACTATACAAACCTGGGAAACCAAAGAACACTTTCAAAGTGCAATGGCCAAAGCGATGGGTGCACATTCGGCTAAAATTCAAACCAGGGAAAACCTTGTTATATCTTATCAGGGTTATTCAGGCGAAATTGTCTTGGAAAATAGTTTATAATAATGAAAAATTTATGGGCAAGTAATCGCTATAGCCGTAATTACACCAGTATTACTTACAGTTATTTGCCAACAATTGCCATTAGGCGAAGAAAGGATCATTCCCTGTCCCGGTGTTTTAGAATATACAGCGCCAGTTGATTGTGAATACAATGCATAGGGCACTGATAACATTTCCGATATTCCCATTAACGCAAAATTGCTGCCACCGTTTGGGTCGAATTCTATTTTTATAAAATAGGGGCCATTACTCCAGTTAATTGCAGACATACTTCCCTTAATAACCGCCCCTTTTCCAATATCTAAAGTAGCTAAGCCAAACTGGTTTGTGGTTGCTGTATCGGTTTCTTTATAAACTACAGGGCCTGACACATTGCCTTGTACTATACTCATTCTGAACGATACACTTCTATTCACTATGTTATTTCCTGAAGCATCTTTTGCTTTAGTTTGATACTTGAATGATTGAGGTGCCTGCCCGAATATAGAAGTGCACGATAATAATAGAAGTGCCGAAATAAACGCCAAATGTTTTTTCATAGGTGAATTATTAAATGTTTTTAATCTATTTTCTGTATTTTAAATACTTTTACTCTGTTCCCGTCCTTGTCATAAACTTCCAAAATATAAATTTCATCCGAAAGATTGCTTAAATCTATCTGACCTTGTCCATTTTCAAAAGATTGTTCATAAACAATGTTGCCCTGTAAATCAATTACCTTAGTATGAATAGGATCACTAACGTCGCTCTTAATATTTAACAATGAAGTGACCGGGTTAGGACCTGCTGATATATTAATTGTTGGCTGAGCTAACTCATCAACAACTGACACTACCGAATACGATCCTTGTTGAAACCCTTGTGTGAGGGTATTGCTGGTGTCTGAAACCGTCTCTGAAATAAGCTCCCCCATTGTCCAACTTAAGGAACCGACACTGTTTTTGTAGTAGCCTCCGGTTGTTGTTACAACATCAGGTTTCAGTGTACCGGTACTATTTCCATACGCTGGGTCATCACTTAATAAGTTATTTAACTTTAAATTTTTCATAGCAGAAGTATGGAATGAAAAAAGATAAGTATCGTTAAATGCTTTCTCAAGTTTTTTTGCACTACTAAGATCATCGCATTCATTAATTGCGATTGCTGTTTTGCGTGCAACTAACTCCACTTCTTTATTCTTTGCATTCGCAAACCTGTCGGCGCACCTGTCAAGCCGGTCAGCCATATTGGCAATTTCCTCTTTGGTTTTTCCATTGAAATTGTAACCTTTGTATTTCTTTATACCACTTCGTATTGCCGAGAACAATAAAACAGAACCTGCACCAGCTAAAAAGGCAAGCATAAGGTTTTCATATTCCTTACTCCTTATAGGGCCGGGAATGCCACCTGCTTTTTCATTCCCCAGGGACGGTGTATTGATTCCCTCGTGCTTAACTTTGTCTATATTATTATTTACTTTTTCAAGTGAATCTATCGCTTTATTGTGCCGGGCTTCTGAAAGTATTCCATTATTAATCGGCTGTTTATTTTCTATCCTAACCCGCACAGAGTTTTTAGCTTTTTCTGTAATAGTTTTATTACGTGTAGTCAGAGAGGAATTATCAAGAGTATTCTTTGGTAAATTTCTTGATATGTACTTCCCTGCTAAATGAGATCTAACGTATAAGGCACTTCCCTTTTGAATAAAATACCCCGGTAGGTAACGTCTTTTCTGAACATCACAGGAAACCGGTAATATGCATATTAGTATGCATAATAGAAAATAGCGGATAGTCCTATTCCTTTGCATTTTTTAAAATTGACCTATTGACCTATAGAAGACAGGCTCCAGTGTGCAAAAAACGCAAATGTATCATTTAATTTCAATCAATGCTTTTTATTACCCATCTTCTTTTCTGTAGGCAAAATAACCACGTGTAAACTCTTTCAATTCTTCATTCCTGGTATTCCATTCCCATGGCCCATTTTTAGATTTTTTCAAATCTTTATATGGGTCGTATTTTAATACTTCGAGATTTTTCTCCCTTTCTGCATACTTACGATTTGCAACCTCTCCATGCCATAAATGTAGAACAGTACCCTGAACATAAGAGACCTTCCCCTTCACCTCTTTGTACATAGATTTACACCAGTCCAGGTAGTGATCATAAAAATTATTGTTTGAGCCCATAATTCTATTTATACATCCTGTATCCCAGTCACCACAAAAAGAATGTGCCATAACGTGATCTGCCGTTCCCCCTATACAAACATCATATAATCCATGTTTTTCAAGAATGCTTCTTTGAGCTGCCCAGGCAAAACCTGTATGCCCGTGATTAGCGAAATTTCCCATAGTTAAAACGTTAGGGTGGTTCTTATAAATGTATCCAAAACCCGAATACCAGTCTCCTATCCCTTTGAAACTTAAAACGTCTTTAGGCAATCTAACAGCAAATTCAAAAGGTTGGATCACCTTATATTCGTCCAACGCTATGGAAGTATCAACTGCCCATTCAGGGTTTTCAAATAGTATATCGCAATCTACCCACGCAACCTTTTTACAATTGGCCGGTAATAGTTTTATTGCATGGTTCAATAATCGTTCTTTTTGCCACATTACATCTTTTGCCCTAATTTGCATAACGTTTTTCGACGCAGGCAATTCAAACGGGTCACTTCCAAAAGCGCATTCAATTATAAGATAGTTTAAATTTGACTTATTTATCTTTTCAATAAAGGTTTCATAATTATACCTTTTAGTTTTATATTTTTCCGAATTATAATAGGAACTTAGTATCCATAAATCATCAACATAAGTGTATCGTTCAGCGCCTGCAATTTCAATTGTTGATTGATTTCTAATATCAACCAAGGCATTGTACTTATCTATTTTCAGGTCGACACTTTCAAATGATGACACATTGAGTAGTTTTTCTTTTAGCTTTTGTGAAACCCCTGGTGGAGAAGGGAACGAATCATTTACTGGTTTAAGGCACACAGCTTCCTGTCTCTTTTTAAAAGGCAAGAATTGACCTTCATATTTGCAACAGAGACAGAACATAATAATGATTATTAATGGCCGCTAATTTAAAATTATAAATGAAGTTTCCCTTATTCGGTCACAATTGGCAGAAATATTCCTGATGAGGTGCTCCTCAGCAGAGCTCATTTCCGTTTTTCCCTGCATCGCAAATGTAAAGCATATTCAGGATTAAAATTAAAGTGTTAATTAATGGCAGGATTATTAACCCCAAAGTGTCAACTAAGGCAGGACGAGTCAAAAGTAGTCCGACTGAAACATGCCCTTCACCTGAAACATAAACGAAGGAGCCAGTTTGCAGGGCAAGCACGGGTTAGCAACTATCAAAAAAAGACCCCGCCTTTAAAGCGGGGTCTAAGAAAACAAAGAGTTTGTAGCCCATAGGGGTTTCTACCGATTTGAAATAACTAACTAATATCCAAATACTTGCGGAGGCTATTTTTTGATACCCGAAGCAAACCTGAAACATTTATACCGAGAATTAGAAACATGTACTCCGTAGAGACATCTCTTTAAAACATGTACTATTTTTTGTATTTTTGCGACATATTAATAAACGATGGACGCCAGCAAACCATATAACAAATTGCCACTACTTCCGCCGAAAGCTGATATAGAAACGAAACAAATACTACAAAAAGCGATAAGAGCTAACAAAGCTTTGGCTGAACTAAAAGCATTTGCCAATATTATTCCAAACCAGGGGATTTTAATAAATAGCCTTACTCTGAAAGAAGCAAAGGACAGTTCTGAAATCGAAAATATTATTACAACCCATGATGAACTTTTTAAAGCGTTCTCTACTCATATAACCAGCAATATTTCACCTGCTACAAAAGAAGTTCTAGCTTACCGCGAAGCCCTCTGGTTTGGCTATGAGCACATAAAGAAAAAATCATTTCTTAATACCAATGCCGTTATTAAAATCCAGGAATTGATTGTTGAAAACAAAGCAGGCATAAGAAAACAGCCTGGCACTGTTTTAAAAAATGATAAAACGGGCGAAGTAATTTACACTCCTCCTTCAGGCATTGATGTAATAGAAGGTATTTTAAAAAATTTAGAGGAGTATATCCACGATGACATGGATACTACAGACCCTTTAATACGGATGGCAGTTATTCATTACCAGTTTGAATCTATTCACCCGTTCTATGACGGTAATGGAAGAACGGGCAGGATATTGAATGTCCTGTACCTTATTCTGGCTGAATTATTGGATTTGCCCGTACTTTACCTAAGTTCATATATCATCAAACATAAATCAGCGTATTATAAATTATTACAGGAAGTGCGGACAGAAAAAAATTGGGAGGGCTGGATACTGTATATGCTCGACTGCGTTGAACAAACGTCAAATGATACCACACATAAAATCAAACAGATAAAAAAACTATTTGATGAAACCGCAGGTAAGGTTAAAAATAAATTGCCAAAAATTTACACTAAAGAATTGATTGAAGTAATTTTTCGACAGCCTTATTGCACAATCGGTCATTTGGTCGAAAATAAAATTGTGGCTCGTCAAGCCGCCGGGAGATACTTAGGTCAGCTGGAAGAAATTGGAATTCTGGAAAGTAAAAAAACAGGCAGGGATATATTATACATCAATACCAGTTTATACAGCTTATTAAAAAACTAAAACCTGCAAGCCCCAGGTATAAGATAAAAGACATTATTTCCACTGACCTGGATTACCTATCTAGGCACATTTTAAAGATGGCTAATATTGTGACCATAAGTTTGTTCAATCAGTTCTTTCAATTTGGAAATATTGTCTGCAATACATGACATAACCATACGTTTTATTGCCAATTTTCCTGATTAATTTGGGGAAAATAACCAACAGCAAATTCCAGGGGAAAAAAAGTGGTAATTTTTTACCAATTCTATCAGCTTCATCAAGAATGAGGAGATTTTCACTCACCCTCCAGCCCTGGCGGCTAAAAAAGCTTAATGGTTCTTCAACCTGAAACTGTAAAAGAACATTCTGTAATTTTTTTTGTAAAGCTTTGGTTCCACGGTTTTTTCTTAACTTACCCCTGCTATAATCCTGGATCCAGTAATGGAATGGGGGAATACTAAACAGATCTTCTGAAAGTTTGGCGGCCTGTTGATTGGTTAAGTAGCCAATTACTCCTTCTGTAATAATCAGTGCACTTTTTGTTTTATTTCCAAGTTGTTTAAAAAGCTCTTTTCTATCAATATCCTGAGAAAGATCGAAAGAAATTCTTTCCAGGTGACAGCATGGATTTTCAGCCTTTAAAATTTCATTTTTGTAATCAATGATATTTTTAAAATCAACCTCAATCCATATCAGGCCAGAAGGTAAATTCATCCTGTATGGTCTGGTATCAAGTCCTGCACCCAGGTTAATAACCGTATCAATACCTTTAGAAACAGCTATTTCTACAAGACGGTCAATAGCGCAGGTCCTGACGATCATGGCAAAAGCCATTGATTCGGTATGGGGAGTAGTTGCGACCATCTCAAATCCTTTTTCCCCAGCCAGTTTTTCAGCTAACTGATCATTAATTACAGGATGGCTGCTTTTGGTCTCTTTTGCTCTGTAAGCTGCAATCCAGAGAGCGGTATCAGAAATATGATTAATAGAATTTTCCATTTATTTCAGTTTTCCAATATTTATCAAAACCCAATAATAATAATTTTTTTTTATTAGAGACTATATCGAATAAGATACTAAGGGTATACAGTATAAACTCGCAGTGATAAGCGAGTAATTTGACAGGATGATGGAGTGTTGCCTAACGAGGATTCCATTTTCTACTTCAATAAAATAAATATAGAAATATTTGCGGAACCGAATAGTTACACATACATTTGTAACCGAATAGTTACACTAATAAATAAAATAATGAGAAGAGATGTATTCCAGGCCATTGCAGACCCAACACGCAGAGAGATAATCAACCTTATTACTCATAAGTCCCTAAACTTAAATTCTGTTGCCGAAAATTTTGACATAAGTAGGCCAGCCATATCAAAACACATTAAAATTCTTACCGAATGTGGATTAGTAGTTATTAAACAGACAGGCCGGGAGCGTTTTTGTGAGGCACGTCTTGAAAAACTGAACGAAGTGTCAGATTGGATTGAGCAATATCGAAAATTCTGGGATTCGAAACTTGATGCGTTGGAAGCTTACTTAGATCAATTACAAACTAAAACAAAAAAACATGTTAAAGGAAAAAGAAAGCACTAAAGACATTAAAGAGAAGGAATTGGTCATAAACAGGCTTTTAAATGCCCCCAGGGAGCTTGTATGGAAAGCCTGGACCGATCCTGAACAAGTAGCAAAATGGTGGGGACCAACTAATTTTACAATCCCCCTTTGTGAGATGGATGTTAAGCCGGGCGGATCTATACTAATTCACATGAAAGCTCCGGACGGGACGATTTATCCCATGAATGGCATTTATAAAGAACTGGTTAAACCTGAACGAATTGTTTTTGTCGGCGCGGCTCTTGATGCCAATGGGAATGCCCTCTTTGAACAGGTCACCAGTATCTTGTTTGAAAAGGAAGGAAACAAAACCAAACTCAGTATTAAGGTAACATTCTCCAAAGTTAAACCGGAGGCGGCAGGACATCTTGCCGGCGCCGAAGTCGGTTGGAATCAAATGCTGGATAAACTTCTGGCTTATGTCCAATAATGGAACATAAATTAATTAGCAATAATAAAACAAACATGACTACGGAAAACAAAAACGTAAAGACAACAAAAATTCTCTACTGGATATTTACAATTCTAATTTCAGGTTTTGGGTATTAATAATCTTTAGTTCAAAATAAAACCTTTAAATCCTCTACTCATGTCATTTCAAGCATACATTGATAACATAAAAGCCAAAACCGGTAAAAAGCCCGAGGATTTTAAGAAAATAGCTGAGAAGAAAGGTTTACTCAAACCTGGTGCTTAGAGCAAACCATGTGCCCCAAAATATTCCTGTTACCAGAAGTAAAAGAAATTGAGCTGAGAATTGAACAACTTTTAGTTTCATGTCAGTATAGTTTTAAAATTTCCTCACATTCTGCCTTTCCCCAATGAGGGTAAAGCGGTTTTGGATGTTCATTGCTGAGCTGCTGAAGGGCCTTATCCAGCAGTAATTTAGCCTTCTTTTGGTCCCCGCCCCACAATTTCGGAGTATAATACTTGAGCCATCCGTCCAGATAGGTGGCCCTGGCATTTGTGGAATCCGTCATTTTGGCTTTAACGATATAAAGATTAGCTGTCGGTCCATACTTTTTTCCGTTAGTCATGGGACTTATAAAAATTTTGGTTCGGTACATCATACTCATTACTCCGTAAATTTCAGATAACTCCTTCTTTTGATTGACTGTATCTATCAGGGATAAGGCAGTATTGATTTGAGTTTCACATAGCTCATTGAATAACTCCATTTTATCGGAAGCTTTTTCATTTCTGGCAAAATGGATAAATCCAATCTTGGCATTACAAAAGGCGGCATAATAAAATGGGAGCCAGTCCTTTTTATTCGCTCCTGATAGCCTTGCAAAGTCATTTCCAAGAACCTGGCAATCATTTATAGTCTTAGCGCTATCCAGCTTTGCAATTTCCGTCATCATTTGCTTAGTGTAGTTTGATTCCTGTCCAAACATCGCTGAACAAATTAACATTGTCCCTGCGATCAATTTTATTCTTGTCTTTTTCATTTGGTTTACTTTTGGGTTTCGTTTTTAAAGGTTTTGATTGATAAAGTCGTCAGTGCGGTTAAGGCCGAAATTTATAAAGAGGCCAATAAAGAAAGTTCTCGGAGCCGGAAGCGTTATGGGAACCTTATTTAAGCCATCATAGCTGTAGTTGTATCCGAATACCTGTTCATTTCCAAAAACGTTATTGATGCTGAAAAATATGATTGAAAAATCCTTGTTCCTCTTCTTTTTGAAAAGTGAAGCCATGTATGCGATACTGACATTAAGTCCATTGTAGGCTATGGTGGAACCTTGGGCGTAAATTTCAGGCTGCCCGCTTGCGCTATTGGTTCTTATGTCATAATAGGGTCTTCCGGTAGCAAAATAGTAGGCTGCGTTGAAACTGATGTTCAGTTTTTCAAAATACCTTTTAACCACAAGTGAAGCAGTATGAGGTGTTGAAAATATTGGCTGTAATAGCGAAGGATAATCCAGGTATTCACGTTTGGTCTCCAGATAGGTGTATGTGATCCAGTAATCGATATTTTTAAACGTTTTCTTATCCTTCCAGAACAGTTCAACTCCCCTTGCATAACCTGTTCCTCCATTGTTCAGGTAGGGATAAGTCCTTACCAAATCGTCGTATTGCTTGTAATAACCTTCTACTCTGAAAAAACGCTCATTTACCTTTTTGGTATAATTGATAATGTAATGAGTGGCAGAAGAATAATTGAGATATTTGAATTGGTTCAAAAAATTACCTGTGTTTGTAATTACTCCTTCGTTTTGGATGATACTGCTGTAAATTGTTCCGTATTCCGGCACCTGATAAAACTTGCCGTAGGCTATATTAATCTGACCAGCATTGTCGAATCGATATGCCAGGCTAACCCTTGGTGCGGCATTTGACCTATTGAAAAGGGAAGTGTTTTCAACCCTTGCACCGACATTAACTGCTAAATGGGAGGAAAGTTTAAAATTGCCTTCTATAAATCCGGCAGTGGAATTATCCGTTATGACTGTGTTGGAATCCCCATACTTATAGTTATCCGAGGAGTATTTGTATTCTCCTCCAAAACGAATAGTTACATTATTCCCAATATATTTTGAGAATACTGTTTTAAAATTTACAAAATCAGATTGAACCGTCGTACTGTTATTCAGGGTATTAAAAGGAAACTCTGGAAGAGAAACCTGTTCATTGTTTTCATTCAGCAGTTTATTTGTGTACTGTTCATTGCTGTAGTTAAAAGTGAGCCCTAAGTCAACTTTCCAGGTTTCAGCTAACGCCTCCCGGTAACTGAGGACATCATAAATATTTATTCCCTGAGACTGGAAACTGGTTTTAAGATTGGAGCTATCAACCGCCGGGTTTATCATCCCGGTATTGTTGTAGGAAGTGTTCACATAGAATTTCAGCATACCCGTATTACTTGTTTTTATCCTGAAATTCCCGTCGACTGTGATGTATTCCGGTCCTTTGAAGAAATCCGGCTTCTGAGGGATTACCTGGGAATAGGCATTGTAATTCACATACCGGGTATTGATCCCATAGCTGCATTTCTTATTATCAGTAAGATGTTGGAAGCCTGCCGTCCCAACAATTGGCGAGCCTCCGATAATTGAGGAGGATTGATCCGGAAGATCGACACTTTCCAGTATCAAAGCTCCGCTCATTCCGTCTCCGTATAGCGCAGAGTATCCCCCAGAGCTGAAATTGATGCCTTTAAATAGGAACGGAGAGAGGTATGCAGGTTGCATCAAACCCGGGACGCTTGGGAAATTGGGAGATTTCAGAACAGTCCCATCCACATATTGCTTCGTTTCGTCCCCAGCTCCCCCCCTTACAAACAGCCCTTCCTGTTCTCCTATTTGCTGCGTTCCGGGTAAAGACTTTAAGGCGTTGGCAATATCTCCGTTATTACCCGCTGTAGTGACAACATCAATCGGTGTCATGTTTGCACCCTTGGTTTTGTCATTGGCCTCAAAGCTTCCTGCCGATATGACAACTTCACCCAGGGAGGTTTGGTCAACCTGAATTTCAATGGTTAATCCTGTTATTGGCGAATCCGTATTTATTTGCCTGGTATACTTTTCAAATCCAACACAGAAAACATTCAGAACTTGCCGTCCCTTTGCCGAGGTAGTGAATTTAAACTGCCCTAAACTGTCAGTAGAGGTTCCATCAGCCGTTCCATCAATATAAACGCTTGCATAGGATACCGGATGATGGCTTTTGTCGAGAACGATTCCTGAAATGCTCGTCTGTGCGGATAAATGCAATCCGAAAATGGAAATTGAAATGAAGAAGAAACTAAATCTCATTGTAACATGGTTTTATTTAGATTCAACATTTATTACTGGTTTTGAAAGGGCAATCAATAGAAGAATCTCAGAAATGAGCATTACAGCCAGCCGGTGCCAGGAAAGATCAAGCCACAGTGTTGTCTGACGGTGAAACTCATCCAAATTTGTAAGATTTGGAAACCCAAACAGTAGCTTTGAGAAATACATGCTGATTAAATCAACGTAAACCAATCCGTATAGCGCTATTATAAGGGCTTTACGTCGTCTGGTCATCCAATTCAGGACTAAGGAAAAGATTAATGAGAACAGACTGATAATATGCAAGGGAATCCAAAACAATTGTGGCTCCTTGCTATCACTATGGAAATAAGCCTTCATAGAGTCCGGGGAACTTAACATTTGAGGAATTCCGAACATGTGCTGGTAAATACCGGCCCCGGTGTTCATTGCAAGGGCGAGAATACAGACGATCATTACAGGAGTTGCGAACTTTGTTTTCATATTATTTGCGTTTTAGTTTTCATTTATATTAAATCCAACGTTATTTCCACATTCTTATATTCATGTTGTTTGTATTACAAACCATAAGGACAAAAAATATATGTTTCTCATAGATGCAGGTATTTTTTAATTGCTTCAACATAAATTTCAAAAGCTTTTCTTCCCTTTGGAGTTAATTTGCAAATGGTTAAAGGGTAATTCCCTTTGAAAGTCTTTTCAATTTCAACATACCCCTCCTCGCTCAGCTTCTTTAGCTGATGGCTTAGATTGCCCTGGGTTGTCTTCGTTATTTTCATCAATGTATTAAAATCAGCCTGTTTTACTTTAATAAGGACAGAAACAACTGCCAGGCGCACAGGCGTATTCAATACTGGATCGAGTTCCTGAAAATTCTCTGCCATTACGATTTTGAATATTTAAGCAAATATCCCGGAATTAGGTACCCGGCAATAATAATAACTCCATGAAATAACATTCTATATTCATTGGGGATATAAATGCTTAATACCACAGACAGCAGGAATAATACACCTCCGAATATTAAAGGATTGAACTTCAGTACAAGTCCTGAAATCAAGGTTCCGATTCCGGCAACCAATAACGTATAAGTAACAGGGATCAGGTTTTGAGAAACATTGATAAAAACAACCGTTATAAAACATATACCCAAAACGAGCCACATCCTGTATAGGAAATAACTAAGGTGAGTTTCTGTTGTTGATCGCTTCTGCATAATATAATACCTCAGTGAAACCGTAATGCCTACAATAGCCAAAACGGGAAAAGGAAGAAAGAAATACTTGAAATCGGTAAAGCGATTTAAAATAAAAAAGGAAATGCTCGCCACTGAAATAAGCCATCCCCATAGAATAAATAAAAAACTATTCGCCTTGATATTGTCCTTTGTCTTAGAGATCACGCTTGATATTAATTCAAGGCTCTGCTGGGGTGATAGTGTTTGTTCAGTTTCCATTTTACATTAATTGATTAATGAATTGCGGGACAAATATAATTCAGTTTGTGATGCAAACCAAATATAATTTTAACTTACTCAGGAATTTGGGAAATATATCCTAAAACTGCTTGGGGACCCCTAAACAGGGCCGGGTATTATGAAATAACCGATTATTCAGCCCTCTCAGGAGCGACCCAACCTATCCTACCCCGGTATTTTGGGAAAATACTCCCAAAACTGCCTGGGAAAGGTAGGGATAGGGCCAGGTTGTTAGGACATATCCATTTAGACTCACCAAATCTGGTATTCTGAAACTAAAGTGCAAGATAAATTTGCGCAAGTTAAACCTTGCACATATATTTACAAGTAATTACTTGCGCATTATGATACCAAACCGAGATATATTTCAAGCAATAGCTGATCCAACACGTAGGCAAATTATAGGTATGCTGGCTAAGAAATCACTCAATGTTAATGCTATTGCCAAGGAGTTTGATATAACCCGACAAGCAGTTTCATTGCATGTCCAATTCCTTAACGATTGTGGTTTAATTGTAATCAAAAAACAAGGCAGGGAAAGATATTGCGAAGCTAAACTCACAAAATTAAGTGAAGTAACAGACTGGATAGATCAATATCGAAAATATTGGGACAATAAATTTGACTCATTGGAAAATTATTTAGCTAAAATTCAAAAAAAGAAAAAACAGAATAATGGAAAAATATAATACATTTAAACAAGAAGAGAACATACTTATACATACAAGAATTCTTGATGCTCCAAGGGATTTAGTTTGGGAAGTATGGACTACCCCGGAACATATCAAAGAATGGTGGGGACCAAATGGTTTTTCGCTAACTACAAAATCAATGAATGTGGAACCAGGCAAAATTTGGGATTTTATTATGCATGGTATGGGACGGGACTGGGATAGCAAAATCGAGTACGTGGAAGTAAAAAAACCATCCTTTTTATCCTATAAACAGTCTGGTGCAAAAAGCGAAGATTATAACTTTACAGTTTCAATTTTATTTGAGGAGGTTGAAGGAAAAACATTATTGACAATGAAGTCAGTATTTAAGTCAAAGGCAATTATTGAAGAATTAAATAGAAAGGTAAATGCCATTGAAGGTGGCAAGCAGACTTTAAATCGACTTGAAAACTACATTAAAATATTAGAAAGTAACAACCATAAATAATAATAAAAAATAGAAAAATATGAAAAAAATAATTTCATTTATGCACATATCGCTTGACGGTTTTGTAGCAGGACCGAACGGGGAGATGAACTGGATTAAAGTTGATGAAGAAATTTTTGATCATGTCGGTGAGCGGATAAGCGTAACCGATACGGCATTATATGGACGAGTAACTTACCAGATGATGGAAAACTACTGGCCTACCGCAGGGGACAAGCCGGCAGCGACCAAGCACGACATTGAACATTCAAAGTGGTATAACAAAGCGCACAAAGTTGTTTTATCAAAAACAATGAAAGACGCGGGTTTGGCTGATACAACAATTATTAGCGACAACTTTTCGGACAAAATAAACGAAATAAAACAACAGGCAGGTGGAGAAATCTTGCTTTTTGGTAGCCCGACAGCCACACATTCACTTATTCAACAGAACTTAATTGATGGATATTGGCTATTTGTTAATCCAATTATTCTTGGACGAGGCATTCCATTGTTTGTAGACATTAAAGACAAAATAAAACTAAAACTATTAACTACTCGACAATTTACTTGCGGGGTAACTGAACTGAATTACACAGTGGACAGAAAACAACAATGAACCGCTAAGAGGATATAAATAGGTTTACTGACCTTTCTTCCCAAGAAAAAAATTAATCTGGACGACATGGCTCGCTCCTGGAAAATCAGGCAACAAAGCGGATTTTATGAGTTAGCTAAATAATAAGCTCTCTCAGGAGCAGAGCCAACCAGTTCCTACATTGGTATTTTGGGAAATTTTTCCCAAACATGCTTTGGGAGGTTCGGGATATGGCAGGGTGGATTGACAGGGTGATGAACAAAAAAGCTTTTGAGGCAAGTATTGCAAAAAAGCTAAGGGAAATCGAAATAAAAATGAATAAGCTCGTAAACGGCTATTTGGACGGAGACTTCGAGAAAGAAAATTATCTGATTAAAAAAAATGAATTAGTGTTGGAAAAGGGTGATTTAAAGTCAAAATCCAGCGATTTAAAATATAGGACCGAAAAGTGGCTCGAACCCCTTCGCGACTGGGTTAAAACAGCTGAGAACATGGGAGTTATGACATCTTCGAATCCTGATTTAAAAGAACTAAGGGATGTTATTGAAAAAGTCGGCTCGAAACGTCAAATGCGCGGGGGCAGAATAGAATTTGAGTTCGTTCAACCATATGATTTGATCAGTAAGTACAGGACCTTGGCAAAAAAAATCCCCCAAGAAGAGTTGGGGGATTTGGGAGAAACTTGCGAGAGTTCTCTATTGGTAGCCCGTAGGGCTATACAACCTACTTTCTTACCAACCTCCACATGCTTAAACACCAGTAAAATCAATACTTTTTTATTTTTACTTAGTTCGTGTTTCCCCTTCTTTTCACAATCTTTGTTACTCTATTGTTACTTTGAAAAAAATGTAATTATATTTGTGCAAACAAAGGAAAACAAAAAGTAACAAAAAGGCAACAACTAAGTAACAATCATTGTTACTCTTTTATTGGTAAGGGTTTCAGCAGGTGGTGGCAGGTAGCCAAATACAGTTATAAACCACTTCTTAAAAGGGTAACGAAGTCAATTAAAGAAGCGAAAACATGAGCGTAATTCTACGAAAAAGGAAAAATCAGGATGGCACTACTTCCCTACTGCTCGACATCTTCCACAACAGCAAACGGCAGTACGAATTTCTAAAGGAGTTAAAGCTAATCAAACCGCTGACACCATTTGACCGGGAAGAAAACCGGAACCGCCTAAAGTTGGCAGAGCAGATCAAGAACAAAAGAGAGCAGCAGTTACAAGGGGACGAGTATGACATAACCCCGGCTTTCAAAAAAAATATTGATTTTGTCCAGTTCTTTGAAAGCTACAATAACAGCTATAACAAAAAAGATAAGCGGGTAATGGCAGGGTGTTTTGAGAAATTCAAGGAGTTTATGACTGAAACGGGAATAACCTCATTCACTACCAAGCAAATCAATGAAAGCCTTGCAAATGAGTTTAAAGAGTATTTAGAACAAACACTGAACGGGGAAACACCTGCCAATTACTTTAAGAAATTCAAAAAAGTTTTAAAGTATGGGGTAAGCAAAAAAATATTTTCTTTCAATCCAGCACAGGAATTAACAGCAAAACGGAATGAATCTATAAAAAAGGAAGTTTTAACCTTTGCCGAAATACAACTGCTTGCCGGAACACTATGTACAAATGATGAAGTAAAAAGGGCTTTTCTGTTTTCCTGCCTTTCCGGGCTAAGATTTTGCGATATAAAAGTCCTGCAATGGAAGCATATAAACGGGAATGTGTTGAAAATAACCCAGCTAAAAACCAGCAAGCAGGTAACGATCAATCTGAATGAAAATGCTTTGCAGCTTATTGGTAAAGGCGGAAACAAGGATGAATTAGTCTTTAACCTTCCCTCGCATACTGCCTGCATTAAAGGCTTAAAAGTATGGTGTACTAAAGCCAAGATCAATAAAAAAATAACCTGGCATTGTGCCCGGCACAGCTTTGCTACGAATATAATTTTTTATGGTAGTGACGTGAATAGCGTAAGTTCCCTGCTCGGTCACAGTTCCTTAGCCTATACACAGCGATATTTAAGGGTAGTGAATGAGTTGAAAGAAAAAGCGGTTCAGAATTTACCAAATATTAACCTATAATAATAACTTTTCAAAACATATAAAACATGAAAAAAGAATTTATCGAGGAATTGTTTGCCAAATTTGAAAATGCCTGTTATATCTATAAAGGTGTTGAATGCTGGAGTGCAAGAGAGTTACAGGAAATTTTAGGATATACCAAGTGGGATAATTTTCTAAATGCCATTGAAAAGGCACAAAAATCCTGTGAAGGAGCCGGAGAGAAAATTTCCGATCATTTTGCTGACATCGGGAAAATGATCGAATTGGCTAAGGGGGCTCAAAGAACGATTCCTGATTTTGCTTTGTCAAGATACGGCTGTTATCTGATTGCACAAAATGGCGATCCAGTTAAACCCGAAATTGCTTTTGCTCAAACCTATTTTGCGGTTCAAACCCGGAAGCAGGAAATTATTGAACAGCGTTTACTTGATATAGCAAGGGTAACAGCACGTGAAAAACTTTCCAAGTCAGAGAAAAAACTGTCCGGTATTATTTATGAACGTGGTGTAAACGAAAAAGGCTTTGCTATCATCCGTTCCAAAGGGGATCAGGCTTTGTTTGGAGGCTTTTCCACCAATGGCATGAAAAGAAAAATGATTGTTCCTGATGGCAGGCCATTAGCCGACTTCCTGCCAACCCTAACAATAAAAGCAAAAGACTTTTCAACCGAACTTACCAGCCACAATGTAATAGAAAAAGACTTAAAAGGCGAAAAAGCCATTACTCACGAGCATATTGAAAACAACAAGGCAGTAAGGAAAATGCTTATCGGGCGTGGTGTAAAGCCCGAACAATTGAAACCAGAGGAAGATGTACAAAAAGTAAAACGAAAATTGGAAACCGAAGAAAAGAAAGCCCTGAAGGAATTGAAAAAGAAGAAAAAATAAACATGAGACAATTTGCGGATAAATATTTATCATTTATAATTGCTGCCGTTATTAACGGCAGCAATTACGCCGTCAGCAACGGCAAAATCTGGAAATATATTTTGGCAGTCAATAACTGCCAAAATTAGTCATTCAAATAGACAGTCGGCAACTGGCCTATTTACGCAGTCAGCAACTGCACAAATGAAAAAACAAATTAGGCAGTCAGCAACTGGCTAATTGAGAATATTATGTCATCACAAATTGTGATCGTTGAAAAAAGGACAGGAACAAGAGAACAATGGCTAAGAAAAAAATAAAAAAACAAAAGGTAATTGAAGTAAAAAAAAGTGCCCTAACTCAACTAATTGGAAAGGGTGTGATTATTTTTTATCCTTGGACAGAAAAAAATAAAAAATTATTTGGAGATGGTGAAGGACATTGGTGGCTTAGTGAACAGTTTAAAAATGAGTTTTTTTCAGCTGCAGAAAAATTGATTACAGCCCATGGTGAAATAGGAGCTGAATGCAGTTACAGGGAAATTGTTGTCAAAATAAATCAATTACCAATTGAGCATCAACAGGCACGTTACCTTGAGATTATTAAAAATGAGATTGATAAGCAATCAGGCCAAGTTCTTCTTTTAGATGATGAGTACCTAAAAAATAATATTGATGACTATTTTGATTATGAAGAATTATTAATTTTTCATAATAGTGGAAATAGCTGTGATATGCTTAAAAACCAATTTATAAAAGAAAGTATTGAGGCAACAGAATCCGTATCATTAATAAAAAAATTAAATAATGATTACAATAAATTATCTGGAAAGCCCTTGTTGGAACAAGAATTTTACAAGTGGCCAAAAAAAAACATGGCAGAACTTACAATGCTATACCAAGAAATAGAAGGAGTTCTTTTTAAGGGCAATAAATCTCAGAATAAATTTATTGACATATTTTCGGAGAAAGCAATTAATGAACCAATGCAAGTACAGAACACTAGGCTACTTGTATATTTTCTGAAACAACTTCACATTAAATATATTTTGCCTGAAAACTGGCAAACCATTGCCGAAAATAAAAAATACTTTAAAAGCACAACCTCAAAAATAATTTTAAAATCTGATCTTTCTGGAGCCCTTAGGGATATTAACAGAGATGGTAATCCTAAATATACCTCAGTTATAGCTGACGCTCTGAAAAAAGTATCATACAATCAGACTGATACTATCTGACACCCTTTCCTTTCCTTCCTTTCCTATGTTTGTTCTGTTAACAAAATAACAGGGCTTGCAAGCTTATTTAATTAACAATAAAATTAAATGGTATGGACAAACAGGAAATGAAGGTATCAGAATATTTAGAACTTATTTATTCTGGTCAGAAGAAAATTGAAACCTTACTGCTATCACAAAAAACAGTTTTCAATTTTGAACAGATGGTGGAGTATACAGGGCTGTCTCGATCTTTTTTGTATAAACTTTCTTCAACAGGACGTGTTCCCTGCTCCAAGCCCAATGGAAAGCTCATTTTTTTTGAGAAGAAATCTGTAGATGATTGGTTACTGAGGAACCAGAAGGCCACAAACGAAGAACTGGAAACAGAAGCGAACACTTATATCACACTTAATGAAGGAGGCAAATAATGATCGGCACTTTACTTTGAATACCTGTAGATTATGAATACCTGAGCCAATTGGCTGCCAAATTAATAAACCAATAATTAAACCTAAAAACAAAAACATCATGATTAAAACAATTAATTTCCCTGATTATACCCCATCAGGATTTTTCAAATTAACAGCGGGTGAAAACAAGTTACGCATCCTCTCAAATCCCGAATTCGGATATGAGTACTGGCTCAATAAAAAGCCTTACAGGTTTGCCCATGCAAATAAACCTATACCACCAGCAGGAGCAGATCCTCTGAAGCCACTTTGGGTCTTTAAGGTTTACGATTGCAAAACCAATACAGTAAATCTTTGGGAGCTTTCAAAACCAAGCATTCAAAAAGCCTTGCAGAGCCTGATTGAGAGTGAAAGTTGGGGAGACCCGACTGGCTACCCTATATCAATAACGGTGACTGGATCAGGTATGGATACACGGTACGCAGTGCTGCCTTTGCCAAAGGAGCCTTTGTCTTCTGAAATTCAAAAGCTAAGTGATGAATCTACTATTGATTTGAGTAACATATTCAATAGTGGTGGTACAGGTTCCAAGCGGAATACTGAATTTAATTTGTAGTTCTAACTGAAATGCCTGTGGGTTGTAGCTCACAGGCATTTTATTAACTAAACTTTAATATTTACGACAATGAAAGATACTGATTTTAACAATGAATTACAAGCTCCCGTTGAAACCATAACGGCCAACCTGGATGCTCAGACCTCCAATGATGCCAGTCCTGAAACACCCACAGACGATGCTGTTAATAAGGATCAGAAGGAAACAATTTTCATTAAACCGGGGGATGACTTCTCCGATGTAATTATCCCGGATGTTTCCGATTCAAGTGAGAATTCCAAGAAGGAAGAATCAGAAAATAGTTCTCCTGATAACGGCTCCTGCGATGCTCACACGACTTCTCCTCTAAGTGAAAATGAATTTACTATTGGGATATGGCTTTTCACCATTATCAAAGGAGGGATTGCTAAACTGAAGGGATTTTGTAGAAGCTGTGTTATCCAAAAGTTTACCGAATACGGCTACTACAAAAGATATCGAGATAAAATGTCTTACATATTTATCAGGGAACAGGACGGTATCATTGAGGAGACAGAAACGGTCATTGTTAAAGACCTTTTTCACCAGGAGGTTGTTGACATGAAGGAGTCAATGGTTATTTCTCACAATGGTAGCAATGCTGAGGTATTACCGCAGAAGCTCAAGGAAACATTCTTGAACCAAAGCAACATCATTTTTAACAGGCAATTCCTGGAACATTTACCTAACCATACCAAACCGATCCTGAAGGATGACAAAACAACGGCTAACTTCTTTTTCCAGAATCAGATTATTATGGTGACTGCAAATGGAATTGACTATGTTGAGTACAGGGACATACTGGACTATTGCATCTGGAAGAACCAACAAATTGAACATGTATTCACCTACAATCCTGACAATAAGAACTGCCACTTTGCAAAGTTCGTTAGAAATGTCACAAATAATGATCCTTTGCGCTTGGGTGCACTTGTATCTGGCATTGGTTACCAGCTTCACAATTATAACCACCCATCCGGAGGTCAAGCGGTACTTCTTTATGACGAGGAAATCGCTGATATTAGTTCACCGATGGGCGGCACTGGCAAGGGGTTAATTGGCAATGCTATCGCTGAGATGAGGGAAGTTGTTAAAATTGATGGAAAGAAATTTAACCCTAAGGACCGGTTCTGTTTTCAGGACATTTCCGACAGCACACAAGTCGTGTTATTTGACGATGCGAAACCAGATCTAGGGTTTGATCGTTTTCATAGCATACTCACCGATGGTTGGAGTGTTGAGAAAAAACATAAGGATCAGTTTTTTATTAAACCGAAGGACAGCCCCAAAATGCTTATCACCAGCAACTCCATCCTCAGCAGTGATGGCAACACTAATAAGAGAAGACAGCATGTTATCGAATTGTCCGACCACTACTCAAAGCAATTTAAGGCGGGAATCAAGGAGCCTATTAAAAGTGAGCATGGCTGTACCTTCTTTGATGAACAAGATTGGGATGCAGTTGAGTGGAACAAATTCTATTCCTATATGCTTGAGTGTATTCAATACTACTTAGAGTTCGGCCTGCAAGATTACCCGCACGTAAACGTGGAAGAGAACAAATTAAGACAGGCTACCAGCGAGGAATTTTGTGAATGGACAAAAAGCCAGAATTTTCAGAAAGGCGTGAAATACGGTATCAGTGATTTGTGCCGGGAATTTACCGACATCTATTACGGGAGTTCTTCCAATGACTTTAATCAGCGGACATTTAACCAATGGATGAAGAAATTTGCAGCTTCCAGAGAATGGACAATGGAAATTAAAAAAAGTAACAGTTCCAACTTTTGCACCTTTAAATAAATAGAAAGGGATGGGAAACAGCCAATTTGATAATAGCCAAGTCCAAAACAGTGACAGAGTGACGGCAGATATTGTAAAGGAGGGTACCCCATTAAATGTATATTCCAATTTAAATGGGACTCCGCCCGATGAAAATCGCAAGTCAGAAAATATAGGGGTACCCCCTACCATAGTAGGTTCTCGTCACTTCGTCACTTTCTCTGACCACTTCGAGGATTCTGTCAGTTGCTTTGCCAACATATTCAGCACTGATCCGCACAACATCACACTAGATAAATGGATTAACGCCTGCACGAACCCACAAAGTCAGTTCGCGCTTGAACAGAGAGATCTTTGCCTTAAATTCAGGGAAACTGGAAATAAGCAAATAAAGGGAGCAATGCTAGCATTCAGCCCAGGAGCGGAAATGATCAGTAGGAAAAAAGAACTGAGCGATACGGAAAAGAGATTAAATGTAACCGGCTGGGCCCAGTTCGATATTGATCCCCAACACAATTCTCATATAAAGGATTGGGTAAATTTACGGGATCAGGTAAGTAACATCTCCTATGTAGCATTTTGCAGCCTTTCCGCTTCAGGGAAAGGAGTGTGGGGACTGGTTAAAGTATCCCGTCCTGATAAATACCCGCTACATTTTGAGCAACTTAAACGGGACTTTGCAAGCAGGCGAATAATCTTGGATCCAACCAAAGGAGGGAACCCCACAGATCTGAGGATATACAGTTTTGACCCCGATGCGTACGTAGCAGATCAGTTCAGGATTTATGATCGTATTTATAAACCTATGCTACAAAAGGTAAAATCTTTTAAACAGCACGGAATCAGGGATAATTTCGGGAAGGTTCAAAGCCTAGTAAAAAAGATACAGCTCACTCGTACTGATTTAGCCCCGGATTACTTGACTTACCTTAGAGTCGGACTGGCACTTGCAACTGAGTTTGGTGAGTCAGGCAGGAGCCTCTTCCATGATGCTTGCTCAGTTAGTCCAAAGTACAAATACCGGGATGCTGACAAAGATTTCTCTAGTTGGTTAAAGGCCCATAATGGAAAAATTACTATTAATACCTTTTACTATCTATGTAATTGTAAAATGAACTAGACGATACAATTTCACAGAAAAAATTGTTCATAAAAATTTCAAAAAGCCCGCGAACACTTTTAGAAAAACCAAAACCATATGGTAAAATTATCGTAGGTTTATAAATATTCATGCTTAAACAAAATTTTCAATTATGAGTATTATACATGTTAACCAGATAGCGGGAAAAATCACCCAACTATTTAGGGATAAAATAGATCTTTCTGATATCACCGATAATGATTCTGAAAAAGAGGTTAAATGCCTTACGCGATCATTAGCGGCTTATGCAATATACAATCATACTGCTTGCTCTTCTGAAGAAGCAGCTCACTCAATTGTAGATGGCGGGAACGACAATGGCATTGATGCGATTTTTTATTCTGCTGTTTTAAAAGAGTTAATCATTGTTCAATCTAAATGGATAAAAACCGGATCCGGAGAACCTGATAGTGGTGAAATACTAAAGTTCTGTTCCGGCATTGAAGATCTTATTAATTTGAATTTTGAACGGTTTAATAGTAAAGTAAGCAATAGACAGCAAGAGTTTGTAAAAGCAATTTCTGGTTTTGACACAAAGTATGTTGTTATTCTCGCATATACTGGTGACAAAGGAATTGCCGAACATGGTCAAAGAAGAATTGACGACTTATTAAATAAGCTAAATGATGCGGGAGAAGGCCCCATTGAAGAACTAATAAGATTTAAAAAATTTGACCAAGCCAAAATATACACTAGCCTTTCAAAAGGATTACTTTCGGATCCATTGGATATTGCAGTAGGCCTGCATCAATGGGGAAAATATTCAGAACCATTTGGTGCATATTATGGCTATATATCTGGTGAAGAGATCGCAAAATTGTGGAATGAAAGTGGCAGAAAACTCTTTCATAAAAACATTAGAAACGTATTGGGTAAAACAGATGTTAATGACGAACTTCAGGCGACCATTCAAAATAATCCTGAAAAATTTTGGTATTTCAACAATGGCATAACAATTATTTCTGACACTATTGAAAAATCAATGATTGGAGGTACTAACAATGATCTTGGAAGTTTTAAGTTGAGCAATGCCTCAATAGTCAATGGCGCTCAAACAATAAGTTCAATCGGTGAAACCGCCTCCAAATTTCCAGAACAAATAAAGAGAATATTTGTTCTGGCTAGGTGTATAAGTCTTCAAAATACTCCTCCTGAATTTGGCAATGAGGTAACAAAAAGTAATAATAGACAAAATAGAATCGAGAACAGAGATTTCGTTTCTCAGGATCCCGAACAAAATAGAATACGAGAAGAGTTAGCGCATGATGCAATAAATTATATTATTGCAAGGTCTGATCAATTTGTTATATCAAAATCCTCATTTGAGGTAGAAGAAGCTACCATTAGTTTAGCGTGTGCTTCCGGCCAGGTTTCTTTAACCGTGCAGGCTAAGCGAGAATTAGGTAAATTCTATGAAAATCTTGCGAAAGGTATATACAAACAAATATTTAATCCTTCTACAACAGGCAGGTATCTTTTTAATTGTATTCAAATTAATAGAGAAGTGGAAAGATTAATCGCTCTAAAAATTGACACCTTGGATAGAAGAAGCGGGAAGGAATACGGAATTCTTGTTCATGGAAACAGAATGATAAGTAGTTTTGTGTTTCAAAAAATTAAACTGTCAAATTCTGACATATTAAATATTGAAAACTTGAATTTAGATCAATATTTCCAGGAAGTTTTAATTAAAATAACAACTGCCATTAATTCGAATTTTGCTGACAATTTCCTTGCTACCTTATTTAAGAACAAAACTAAATGTGATATATTACAACGTATGTGCCAATAAATTAAGTGGCAATGATAAAGCAAAATAAATTTTGTAATAACCGGAAACTACATGTATTGATACAATTTCCGGTTATTACAGATTATTAACACTCCAATTTCCAATCGTCAGCAAAACTGAAATACCCACCTTCCCCAATGATAATGTGATCTATGACAGGTATTTCCAACAGCTTCCCTGCTTCCTTCAGCTTCTTCGTAATCTGTATGTCCTGGTCACTTGCCTTGGTATTCCCAGACGGATGGTTGTGACATAAAATCACCGATGATGCCAGAGATTCCACTGCTGACTTAAACAAAATTTTGCAGTCTACAACGGTTCCACTAACGCCTCCTCTGCTGATCATTTCCTTCTTTAGAACATAGTTTGACCTATTCAGGAAAGCTACCCAGAATTCCTCATGCGGTAAATCCATCAGCAATGGTTTAAACAATTCGTAAGCATCCTTGCTAGTTGTAATCCTTTCTCGTTTACATGCCAGGGAATTCTTCCTTCTACGGCCTAATTCAATGGCTGCAATAATACTTAATGCTTTGGCCTCTCCCATGCCTCTGAACTTCTTAAAATCGTTCACGGTGAGCTTGCTAAGTTCATTCAGGTTGTTGTGTACGGATGCCATAATACGCTTTGATAATGTTACCGCTGTTTCTGTTCTGCTACCTGAAGTAATCAGAAGGGAAACGAGTTCCGAATCACTTAATACGCTGTAACCTTTGTTTAATAGTTTATACCTGGGTTGATCGCCTTCTGCCAATAGAGGCATAGACAGGTTTTCTGTGTTTTCCATTTTAATAAGTTTTTAGTGAATAAATACGTTTCTTTCAGGGTTAGCTGAAAGTGAAGCAATCCTTAACTAATGAGAGATTCTGAATTTTGACACCTTCCAGAGCAATTTCCCTGAGTTCTCGAATCAGTTCTGTTCTTTCGCTGGTGGTAGTTGTGTCCCTCCCATTGAAGTCAACGCATGAATTAACAGACCTGCATGCGTTTCTGTAATCTCCCAATGCCAGGTAACATTTACTGCGAAGGAAGAACAGTTCCGCCGTAAAACGAATAGTCCTGGGTAATTTAAATGCTATTCCAATAAAACCGAGTGCCATTTGATAATCCTTCTTAAAATGGATGATCTCGTTGAAAGTAATTGTCAAGTTTTCCTCGTATCGTTCCTGGGTTCTGTTGCCAGGTTTTCGAATTACTGAAGTTGTCGGAGAAGTTTTAACCAGATAAGCTGATACTTTCTCCTTGATTGTTGTGTAGGCCTTGGTTTCCATGATTTTTTCATGGATAATGCGGGGGGGGGTAATGCTAATGTGAGTAACCTACTACTCCCAAAATTTAGAGCTAATCCTACTTATAATCAGTAAAGCAATCCGTTTCGTAAAATGTGGTAAACGCTCCAAGAAATTTAATATTTATTATTACCCCGTTTTTCAAGTAAACCTTCACAACGAATTCTGAATAAAGCAGATTATCTGCAACTACGTCAACTTTATAATTATCAATACAGGCATACGGTATAACTTTACCGTCATATGAAAATGTATACCCAGGTGCACCAGGAATTGACATATCATTGCATCGAGAGCCTATTTCTTTATTAACAACTTCCCAAATTTTCTTTGAGTGATTAAAATCATCAAGACTATCAGACAAACAGAATTGAGATACGCTTAAAATAGCAGCCGTAAAAAACAATCTTATCATATTGCCTTGTTTTGCTATTTTTTTACGCTAAAATCAAATGCTTTTGCCCCTGACTGTTGCCTTGCAGAAGCTTTATTTGCATATAGAAAACAATATTGACCCGGCTTAAGATCTACTGGAAAGGAAACTTTGTATGTATGTCCGGAAACCTTTTCATATTTAAAATTCACAAGATAGCCGTCTGCAATAGACATATCAGTTCTTCCTATACCGGCACTTCCAGAGGTATATTCCCTCCTACCTCTTTCTTGATCAAGTTTTATTAATTTAAAATCATTTGGGCTAATTGCACTGGCATTACCATTAGCTGCATCCATTCTGCTGAGAATTTCAGCCATATAATTATTCTGCGTATTTTCTTTTTCCGTTGAATTATTAAGACTTTTTTTCGCCGGCTCAAAATTAAAATAGAATGTAGGATGCTTCTCTTTAAGCTGATAATTAGCCTCACTACCTTCAAGTTGAGATTTATATTTATATGTACCGGGAATAATAAATCCCGGTTTAAGCGCAGGTACTCCAACATTTGTAGGATCAAGCATGGTATACTTCCCATCTTCAAAAAAGTAAATGCCAGATTCAGTAAAAACATAGTTTTGATCAGTGGAATTATTAACGATTTTCTTTTCAGAACTGACTTCCGATTCATCCTGTTTTGAAATCATTAATTCAATGACCTTATCCGAAACATTGTTTTCCCTAAGCCTTATCAGAGCATCCGTTGAAACATCAAAAGAACAAACTGATTTACTGATTTTTTGGATAATTATCGACTCCTGTAATTTAGCCTTTGTAAGCTTTATAACAGTTTCGTTCTTTAGTGTATCAACCTTGGTTTGACTTATTCCAGGCATTGCAAATATTATAGATGTGAATAGAAATAGTATTGCTTTTTTCATTGTTCAGGTTTTTATTTATTATTAAATATAGTTTAATTTTTATTTTGTCAACGTATATGATGACAATATTTTTTAATAAAACTGCCACATTGCTATTGTATTTCATAGGCAATGAAGAAGACGGAATTTCAGAAAAGATTAGGCAAACACGTTATTGAAATCAGGAAGGCTAAAAAGTGGTCTCAGGCAGACCTCGCACGTAATTGCGAGAAAGACCGGCAGAACATCGAGCGGTTAGAGAATGGAAAGACTAATCCCACTGCTTTTTACCTATACGAAATTGCTGCCGGACTTGAAATACCAATTTCAAAACTCCTGGATTTTGATCTTTCCTGATCACTTCCTGGGTTTCTTCATCAGTTCCTTAAGTAATTCAATAAGCCTGAAATTCGCATAATTCAGATCTTCATTTATTACGTCTTTGGAATCAATGAAATTTTCCTGAATAACTGCTACAATTGCTTTTCTCAGTTCACGCAATAGGGTTTTCGGCTCATCATCCTTCAGGGAGATAATAAGCCTATTTTTCTTTATTTTAATCATACGTTTAGTTTATTTGATTCCAAATTGGATTTAATACAATTACAAAGTGATGATACTGATAGGCAATGTTTCCGATTACATACAGCAGCCTTTCCTGTTCAGACACTTTGACAAGGCCGACCATTAGCAGAGCACCTGTTTTATATACATCAATGTCTGAAATGACTTTTACAGGAAACGGTACAGCAATCCTTATGATTGTTCCACTGGCCTTTACAACCAATAAACTGAATTCAGGTGCTTCCTTGTTGACAAGTTCGTTTTCCTCCATAGCCTCAGTATTCGGATGGAAGCATAGCTACTGAATCAGCAAACCAGATAGTTATTTCATCCAATGGGAAATCGCTGTACGTAATGTCTTGTCTAGCTAATACTGTGTGGTTCCCATCTGTGCAATGAACTATCCAGGTTATATCATCCTGCTTTTTCAATATCCAGACTTGCAACCGCGCTTGTTTTATATCCTTCCTATGCTGATATGACATAATCAGGTCAAATAACCAGTAACACTGTGCGTTTTCTGCTAGGTATTTACAGCCATCTGTTAAAAGGATGCTGCTACCAATTGATTTGTGTTGGTAATAATGTTCTGTTCCGGTAAACTGAGCCAGGGAAGCTTTCAGCTGACCGGGAGTAATAGTCTTTGTTTCCATGTTTTTTATTGATTTAGAGGTTGATAAAAAGGGATAGAGCCTATCGTGGCCCTACCCCATTGCAATTGATTAAATCAGCCTATGCTACTGGTTTTTCTCCTTCAAACACATGCTCCTCCAAGGTCTGAGAGACAGGATTGTAGGCATAGGTATAATTTAATTCAACTGTTTCTCCATTCGGAATTGTGTACTGATAAGGTTCACATTCCTTCTTTTCAATTATTCCGGGCAACGATGAGCCAATTAAACTTTTGCATGTTTCCTCGTCAAAAGGGGAAACCATATTACACCGACGAGCTGTTAAATAAGCTTTACCCGTTGCTTTGGAAATTCCCGCTTCTACGCCTCCCAATAATGATAAGGTAAAAAACGTCTCTCCGTTTGTTTTAGTTCGTTTGTTGTAACCTGTGATCTTAATCATTGTTTTAAGTTTTTAGTTAGTACTGATTCGATGAGTCTATCTCATCAGGTTTAATGGAGGGGTGTATCATTTTATAAACATTTTTATTTAAACTTCTGGGATTTAAACTTTCTGAGTTTAACTCTTTGTCTTGAGGCATGCCGTTTGCGAGTGGAGTCACTGGTGGGAGCATTGAAACCATGACTTTGTCAGGGTGGATGCGACCTGCTATGCAAGGGCTTTACCTTAGAAATCAAAGGCAAGAAGAAAGCCCGCAGCCAGGGACGACCGCAGGCATGCAAGAATCGAATTTTGGCGGAATATTTTGCTTCAGCAAAAGATTGGGTAGCCAAAAATGAGCGAAGACAGGTGAGTGAAAATCATGACAAGGCTGACGAAGGAAGGCTTGGCGTGTATTTTTGTGCGATCCTGTCTGAGTGAATACCTTTTTACCTGGTACAATCAAAGGTGACGATGGGGTGTAAGATGGTTCAGGCGGGAAGCATGTGGGGCAAGTGGTGGAGAGTTAGCCCTAAGAAATGATTTCTCTCATTGAAAAAAATTCTTTTATAGGGACTGCCTAATAGGTGAATTTCTTAATATAAAAGGTACGGGGAGATGTTGAGAAAAGCTAATGCCGGGGAGGATTTTCGTGGGACCCATGTTTGAGTTCAACACCTATAAAAATTTCAGCCGAAAAATTCAGGTCTCTATACAATTCAATCTGTCTTACATCTACCCAAATGGAAAGGTTGACAACGTATTTGCCAAAATTATCATTTTACTCCATCTATAATTAACTTCTCTCCTTCACAGCAAAAAAGAAATTCTGAATTTCGTGAATAAAGTGCATGTTCCTAGAAGCTGTTATGAAATGAATTACTGACTTGTATTATCTGCTTTAGTAAATCTATTTTGTATGGCTTGAATATGTTTTAAGCCAAAAATAAACGTAAGTACTATCACCATTTTTGCTTCTTGAAATAGTATTCGGTGGCGTATCCGTATCAAAGAAAAAATTAATTTCATTTTTAAAAGGAACAAAACTATAGGGTTTAATTTTTATAGTATCTGAGGAGGAAAAACCTGCGTAGACTTTCTTTTTTGAATAAACAACATTTGTGATTATTAAAGGGTAACTGGTATAGTTTATTACCAGGTATTTGTCCCCTGCAATGTCACTAATATTAAATTTTACATTAACATTATCAGCTTCTATTCTCATTTCTTTATCCCCTAAAACAGTAGATTCTCTGTAAAATATTTTATTGTCTTCGTCTAATTTAACTTCAAGTATTGTATAAGTATTGGGATTTAAAACAATTGCAATCGCAACATAACTCAATATTAACAATAGTCCGCTGAAAAATTTATTGAATTTGAAAAAATAAACAATAATGCATACAAAAATGAATGGAATCAAAATTTCAAGAGAAACAAATAAACTATGGTTGAATAACATGAAAATAAATATTTTTAATTATCACGTTTATCTATTCCTTTTTTCTTATCCGCCGGCAAACTTGAATATATGCCACTTACCTTCTTCGGTAGAGCTATCATATATTCAACAATTATATTTAATAAATCGAATAGCTGCCCTACTGTCTCTGGATTGTCGGTATCAATTTGACCCGGATGAACTGCATCATTACCCGTAACCCGAACTATATCTAATGATTGCTGTACAATTTCAGGAAGACCTTTTTGTACTAAATTTCCTATGTCATCATTAATATTATTCCCTGGTTCTCCTAATTCCTTGCACAAAACCTGAATTGATAACCTAAGCAAAGCTGCTGCACCGCGGGGTGATTTAGAATGAATAGAGGCTGCTTCATAGTATAATTTTAATGCAGAATCAGGCATTTCAGGGTTAGGGAAAGGGGCATTTCCATTATCTGGAAAATACATTTTATCCTGAATCCATAAAGTTGGTTGAGAACAGTGTTGACATCTTCCAACTCTTATCGGATTTCCAACAGTCGGGCCATTTACCATATTTCCATCCCAATTTTTATACCACCAATCTTGTTTTGCTATTGCCCCACAACTAGGACACGTAAATGAAGTGCCAAAAACTACGGGTTGAATATATTTCATGTTTTATTTTTTTATCCACCCATCAGCCAATCCCGATACTGCGCCTCAGCCTGCTCCATAATTTCCTGTAAAATTGCATTCAAATCTTCCAGGCACTTTATCTAACCCAGTTCCAGAAATTGAGGTTTTAAAACCGCCTCTCAATCGAATTGAAAAACCCGATAAATCAAATTGCCTCTGCTAAAAGTAAAAAAGAAAAAATTGAAATAATAGTTTTAGAATTTGTATTACTGCAAAGACTCCACCAACTATTGCCCCTATATATAAGACGCGATCTTTTGTTTTTGCAAAATCTAACTTGACTTTCTTATCGATTTCCTTCTGGACGTAACCCCCAGCTTCATAAAACTTAATACCTTTCACAGTGATCATTGCATCTTTATAAGGGTCCAAATCAGTTCTCCCGGTACCTTTAGGCAAATAAACATATCCATTGGAAGCCATTATATCCAATAACTGTTTGAATTCCTCATGATTAAAAAGGTTAAATTCCCTCAAAAGGGCATCAACCAGAAGCGGTTCTTTATACCTCTCATTTCTTTTTTGGAGTATTTTCCCTAATAAGTTGTCCAGGATTTTATTCGTTTCCATTCTATTTATAATAATTATTGGGATTACGCAATTGTGTCTTACTCGTTTTTAAATATCGAAATCATTCATCCACCTCTGTCTCAATTTTTCGTGCAATTCCATAATTTTCAATCTTATTGTTTCAGACCATTCATTGTTTATTAATAGGGAATTACCAGATTTAATACTTCCAAGGACTAAATTTGCTATTCTTTCGTATTCTGATAACCCGCCACATTGATTGACGAAATCGGGATTCCTCTCGGAGAATTCTTTTATTGCCCTAATTTGATGCGAATTCCAGCTATCGTGTATCATTTTTTACATTATTATTTTATATTTTGAAGGTAAGGCCGGCTTTTATACCGGCCTTTTCCCTCTTTTTAAAGACAGCTAAATCCGTTATAATTAAATCAAACAGACCTATAGATAAATTAATTTACGATACTTATTCTTTTTGTGCAGGCATCATTGTTTCCGTAAAATCGGACAAAATATTCTCCCGATCGGATAGCTGAAAGGTCAATCTGCGAAAAGTTGGAAAATAGCCCAACCTTTTCATATACCTTCTCACCAAGTGCATCAAAAATCTCAACATTGATTTGTCCTGGAATATTTACAGCCGAACTAACTGAAAACATTCCATTACTTGGATTAGGGTATACATTCAAATTGTCGAAAACAGAGGCTGTTTTTGCAATATTAATGTCATTTGTGCCCATTATGACCGGATCGCCGAAACTCTCTTTAACTGACAATGGTGTTACTGCCATTAGTATTCCGCTGGTTATATCAATCGTATACATGTTATGGTTATACTGAGAATCATAACCACTCAGATAACAGACATGATTTGCCGGATCAATAGTCAACGCAGAGGTAGAACCGAAATGTTCGGAAAGAGTAGAAATAAGAGTGGTTTTTCCCGAAACAGGGTCTATCTTATAAATTTCCTGTTCATTTATAGAAATCGACTTTTGAACATAGATCAGTCCGTCATTGGAGTTATAAAAGGGATCGGCTAAACTACCTCCGATACTTAAAACCAATGAAACTAATAGCTTTTCATTCTGCATATCAATAACAAACATTTTCTGCTGAGATTGATTATTATACCCAAAGCAGAAGCATCGTTTACTGATAGGATCAACTGTCAAAGCAGTCGTCCCGCCTGATAGGCCCGTTATATCTGCAATTGTACGTGCTGCACCAGTAATAGGATCAATTTTTAATACCAGTTGCTCATTTGACGAAACGCTGCTCTGCGCATAGATCATATTATCGGAAGTATTGTAATAAGGATCCCCGATATTTTCATGAACGCTGAGAATGGGATTCGAAATCACCGTTCCTGTCTTCAAATCAATCTCATACAGTCTGTGATTAGATTGTAAGTCATAGCCAATAACAAAACACCTGCTATTAGGTTCATCAATCGCTATTGAAGAAGTCCCACCAGACAATCCATTCAGAATAGCAACAACTTCAGAATTACCTGTGACAGGATCTATTTTGAGAATCTGTTGTTCGTGAGAAGAAACGGCTCGTTGTACAAGCAAACTGGTATTGGCCTGCGAATATCCCGTAACAAGAGACAGAATAACGGATATTTTATGTATAATTTTCATAGAATTTTCCTTTTTACAACGTCAATATATAATAGGTAACATAAAATTTAGCAGTTCCATCTCCATTTGTAGGAGGGGCAGTAAGGTCTTCAATCATCAAGGGTTGATTAGCTACAAGTGTATTTCCATTTCCTTGTGTGCCCACGGGAGTGATTGTTCCAAACCCTCCAGTATATAAATTAGATAATTGACCAATGGCCGCCTGAGCATAATCTGCCCCTGAAGTTATGTATACCAAATTGGAATAATAATCATATTCATGTGTGCCAAAAGTATAATTTACGGCTCCTGATACCACCACAATACATTTTCCAGCACCTGGAGCAGGAACGATTTGAACAGGAGTTGTGTAAATGTTTAGAATTTGGGAGGATGTTAATGAAACTGATGCAGTTTGAAGTACTGCCCCAGGCATATCCGCCACTGTTAAAGCTCTAAAAGTAGGAGCAGCGGCACTTCCAGAACTTGGCCCAGCCAATACGGCATTGGCTGATTGCGTGTTTAAGGAAAATGACAATGCTGGCGTTGTTGTTGATGTTGCAACAGATGTTGTAAATAATGGACTCAAATTGCCAGAACTAAAACTTGTTACTGTCCCTGATCCAGACGCGGGTTGCCATGAAGCATTCCCGGAAGCATCAGACGTAAGGACATACCCATTTGATTGAGTACCATCTACTAGCCGAAAAGCTGGCGAACTTCCGCTATTTATGTGTAAAGGGACTGAGGGGCTTGATGTCCCTATCCCAAAGTTCCCATTTGCATCAATAACATCTTTTGTTGTACCGTTAACTCTTGCAAGGAATACAGGAGAAGAAGTTGAACCATTATCTGCCAACAAAGCAGCGGATGAATAGGATGGGTCAGCAGTTGAAAGAGAAAAATATCCCGCATTTTGTGTTCCTGAACCTCCGTTTAAGGCAACTCCAATTACTCCAACATTTGCTCCATTAGTGTTTTGTGTTGCAACATTTGCCGAACCCACATTGGCAGTAGCTGAGTTCCAAGCTCCATTATATGTCCCAAAATTTACACCATTTGTTGATGCTCCTAAAGACAAACTTTGCGTGCCTATTGAAGCATGAGGATCGCTATTATTAGAAAATCTATAAAGAAAACTTGTTGAAGTACATGCTGCCCTACAAATACCATCTATTGCATCATATTCATGAGTGCCTCCACTACTTAAATCATTCAGATTAGAATAAAATCCAGCATAGCTAAAATCCGCTCCGGAAGGTATGTTTGCATTATTGTAAATGCTACACCAATCTCCAAACATATTAGTTCCAGTCGGCAATGTTCCATTTAAATATAGAAATCCATCAGTACCAGTTGTAGGGGCATTTTTAGCGAAAACAGAAGAACCAACCTGAAGTAATTCAGCAGGGGATGTAGTCCCAATACCTACATTTCCAGCACCAGATTCTGTAACGAAAGCGTATTTATTTGTAATAGTTCCTGATCCTGACGGCGCGGCAATATACGAGCCGTACCAATTTGTCATTGCAGAACCTCCGTTATATGTAATTCCACTCTTAAAATTCGTAAAGTCAGAGGTAGATGTAACTGTTGGGTTTATATGTAGCAAGGCTCCCGGTGATGTTGTACCAATTCCTAAGTTACCACTAGAAGTTATTCTCATTCGTTCATTTGAAGATGCTGAACCTCCTGTATAAAAAGTCATGAAACCGGATGAATTAACATTTGACATTATTAATGGAGCTGTACTATTAGTATAAATAAATGGAGTATTTGCAGTACCTGCAGCTCCTCCTCCAGTTACACCTGTTCCATTAACACCAGCGTATAAAACAGACGTTCCATTCGATGCAGCAAAAAGTGCTGCTGCTGCTGTTCCGGAATTAGTATTACTTATTGTAGCAGATGTATTTGAGTTTTGATTATTCGAAATTGACAACATATCTGCTCCGGAAATGAGACTTGTAGTGCCAACCAATAATTGACCGGATGGTGTAAATCTAGCTTTTTCAGTACCACTTGTAACAAATACCAACGGTTCTGAATTTGTTGAGCCTAGCACTTCTGTTCCACCAAGTGAATTCCCGGCAAGTGACCAATCACTTTGCGCCTTTGCCTCAGCAAAGCAAATAATTAAAACAGCCACTATAGCTATTCTATTTTTGATAAAGTTGAATTGTTTCATCAGCATGATTTTTAGTTTAATTATTAATATTAATTGCGATGAAAATAATATGAATTTTGAAAACGCGCTGATACATAATGGCCTGAAATCTTACATGTGTAAGAAAAACGATCATTATGTCATTAGAATTTTCTAATGTGTGCGAAATTTGAATTTAAATGATGTTTGTGAGAAAAAATAGATATAAATCACCTGTAAAACCGATGTAAGATTTTGGCCCAACACGTAAGAGGAATTTTAGGATAAGTAATTTAATTTTGTTAAAATACGACCCTATTTTATCGAGCAAAAAGACATTTTACCTCTCGAAGTCCGAGTAAAAGGAAGTTCTTTAATACTTTTTAAGGATATATGCAGGATAAATCCGGAGGAGGATTAGCTATAAACTTTCAAGGCCGACACAATTCTCTGGGAAAATACAGATAGAAAACAGGAAAAGGGGGAAGGTGGCACCTCATGTTTCACTCTTTCACACAAAATTTTATATTGCCATTTTCCCATGCTTAACTCTTCTTTTCACACTTCTTGTTACTCTATTGTTACTTTAAAAGTAAAAACCCCATGTAAACTATTGATTTACATGGGATTATAGCGATTGTTTTGTAGCCCGTAGGGGAATCGAACCCCTGTTACCAGAATGAAAATCTGGTGTCCTAACCCCTAGACGAACGGGCCAAAATCGTTTTCAAGAACTAAATTCAATGCTTGATTTTGGGATGGCAAATGTAGCATTAAGAATGAAAACCGCCAAATATTTTCAACTTTCTCAAAAAAACGACCTTTTCTTATTCTGCGACCATTTTATGGCGTATGCTTTTATCCAATGCTTTCCTGGCTAGTGTATGATTGGGGTTAATGGACAGGGCTTTTTCCCAGGCTTCTGTCATTTCGGCTTCGTTTCCCGTTTTCTCACAAAGTACTCCCAGGTTATAATATGCATCGGCATAGGTAGGATTTACCTTAATTTCCTCCTGCAGCTCTTTCTTGGCCGCAGCATATTGTTCCCGGTTAACATAGATGATGCCTAGATTATTGTGGATCATTGGCTCTGAACTATTGATCTCCAGGCCTTGCTGATACACCTTTATTGCTTCGTCCGGACGGCCCTGTTCAACCAGTGCCGCTCCATAGTTTAACTTGGCCAGGGCGGAATGGGGGGAATTGAGAGAGGCTTTTTCCCAAAAAGA